>Ga0209755_10000236_pt1 | contig 108202 bp, 107 predicted proteins | sample TergutCo191P1_FD_187301 | JGI IMG/M metagenome (GOLD analysis project Ga0209755, IMG submission 187301) | Cornitermes sp. P1 segment gut microbial communities from Petit-Saut dam, French Guiana - Co191P1 (SPAdes) (version 2) | ecosystem: Host-associated > Arthropoda: Insects > Digestive...
GTAAGCATGGCTTTGGCTCTAAATAAATAAACTTTAATTAAAGAGGTTTTTATGAAATTGAGAGTTTTATTGGGTATTGTATTACTATCAATAACCGCATCGGGATTAGCTTTCGCGCAAGTGCTGGTGCCGACAATGAATAAACTGAGGTTTACCACTCTCGACGCTGGTGATATTGAAAGACGCGAGGTCAGAGCGGCAAATAATTCGATAAGAGATGAAGTGGTTATACCCACCCATTATAATAATAGACCGGTGGCTGATATTGCTAGCGGTGCGTTCCAGAACATCACTCGCATTACCAAAGTCAGTATTCCCGGAAGCGTATCGCTCATCGGTGCAAACGCTTTCCGCGGATGCACAGGTCTGGAAAGTGTTCACATCGGTATTGGCGCCGGTACCTGGATCGAAGCAAACGCGTTTGCCGGGTGCACAAACCTTACCTGGGTCACCATCGGCGGTTGGGTTGAAATTGAAAACGCGAACGCTTTCCCCGGTGATTTACGCGCCAAGTATCTTACAGGAGGCGCAGGAGCCTACAGGCGCCTTAGAGGAAGCAGCACATGGACAAAGGAAGGCAACGCGGCGACCTGTACGCACTGCTGGTATTCGTTTTATTTGGCTAATTGATACAAAAATATGCAAAGTGACTGTCACCGGCTCCTCCAATAGAAAAAAAACCTGTTCTTTAATATACTGTCTCCAGTTATTAATTAGGAGACAGTCGTGCAAATCCAACAAAATTCCCCGCGGTATAAACCGGTTGACGCAAAGGTAAATTTCCCAAAACTTGAGGAAGAAATCCTTGCGTTTTGGGAACAAAACCATATTTTTGAAAAATCCGTATCGCAAAGGAAAGATTCGGATGAATTTGTTTTTTATGACGGCCCTCCGTTTGCCACAGGCCTTCCGCACTTCGGGCATTTTGTTCCGAACACGATTAAGGATATAATCCCGCGCTACCAGTCCATGAAAGGGAAAAAAGTAGAACGGCGTTTCGGCTGGGACTGCCACGGTCTTCCCATTGAAAACCTTATAGAAAAAGAACTCGGACTATCATCAAAATCCGCTATTGAAAAATACGGCATCGCCAATTTTAACGAAGCCTGCCGTTCTTCTGTCCTGCGTTATGTGAAAGAATGGAGAGCGACGATAACGCGCCTTGGACGCTGGGTTGATTTTGACAATGATTACAAAACCATGTCTCCCGATTACATGGAAACAATCTGGTGGGTCATGAAGTCGTTATGGGAGAAAGGACTTCTTTACGAAGGCCACTACATTCTTCCGTATTGCCCGCGCTGCGCGACGGTTTTATCCAATCATGAACTGAATCTTGGCGGGTATAAAGATGTTCACGATCCTGCGATAACAGTTCGGTTTAAAATAGCGAACAGGGATCAGGATTCAAATAAAAATTATATTCCAGAAAATACATATTTTCTCGCGTGGACAACTACTCCCTGGACGCTTCCTTCAAATCTGGCGCTGACAATGGGAGTTGACATTGATTACGCTCTTATCGAAGATCTCTCCGATCCTAAATCACACTACATACTCGCCGAAGCCCGTTTACCCGCGTATTTTAAAAATGAAACAGATTATAAAATCATCTGGCAAAAAAAAGGCGGCGAACTTGCCGGTATTCAATACGAGCCGCTTTTTCCGTACTTTAAAGACGCGCCTTTCTCTTTCCGCACCTTCCTGGGTGATTTTGTCACAACAGAAGACGGAACAGGCATTGTGCATACCGCTCCCGGTTTCGGCGAAGATGACGCGCGAGTTTTAAAAGGAACAGGCATCCCTGTTATTTGCCCTGTGGACGGTGAATGTAAATTTACAGGCGAAGTTACTGACTTTGCCGGTCTTTTTGTAAAAGACGCTGATAAGGCAATTATTGAAAAACTTAAAAATGAAGGAAAACTTTTAAAGCGCGATCAAATACTGCATTCCTATCCTCACTGCTGGAGATGTTCAAGCCCTCTTATTTACCGCGCTGTCGTCTCATGGTTTGTCAACGTAGAGAAAATAAAAAAGGACATGCTGGACGCCAACAGTAAAATCTACTGGATGCCGGAACACATCAAGGAAGGAAGGTTCGGTAAATGGCTTGAAGGCGCGCGCGATTGGGCAATCAGCAGAAGCCGTTTTTGGGGAAATCCTCTTCCAATCTGGAGATGTGATGAATGCGGCAAAACAGTCTGTGTCGGAAGCCGGGCTGAGCTGAAGGAACTGTCAGGAATATATCCTGAAGATTTACATAAACATTTTGTTGATGAAATTATCATTCCCTGTTCTAAAACAGGCGGCGATTGCAAAGGCGCAATGAAAAGGATACCCGAAGTTCTTGACTGCTGGTTTGAATCAGGGGCTATGCCCTACGCGCAGAATCATTATCCTTTTGAAAACAAAGAATTTTTCGATGCTCACTTCCCTTCGGATTTTATCAGCGAAGGGCTGGATCAGACCCGCGGCTGGTTTTATACGCTGACTGTTCTCGCCGCCGCATTGTTAAAAAAACCAGCTTTTAAAAACTGTATCGTAAGCGGACTTGTGCTCGCGGCGGACGGAAAAAAAATGAGCAAGAGTCTCCGCAATTACACTGACCCTGCCGAAGTGATTAACCAGTTCGGCGCTGACGCGCTGCGCCTGTTTCTGGTGCATTCTGCTGTCGTTAAATCCGATGATCTTCGCTACAGCGACGAAGGAGTGCGCGAAGTATTAAAGAGCATTATCATCCCGCTTTGGAACGCTTACAGTTTCTTTGTCACTTACGCGAATATCGATAAGGTATCGGTAAGCTGCGCTCCTGAGAATCCCGTTAATCCGCTTGACCAGTGGATACTTTCTGAGGCGCAAACCCTAGTAGAAAAAGTCAGCGCTGCTTTAGATGCCTACGATCTTAGCAAGGCGGTTGATCCGGTTTTAAGGTTTATCGATCTTTTAAATAACTGGTATATCCGCAGATCCCGCCGCCGTTTCTGGAGAAGCGAAAATGACAGCGATAAAATCGAAGCTTACGGCGCTTTATGCGAAGCTCTTAAAACACTGATTACTGTTGCCGCTCCTTTTATGCCGTTCACCTCGGACGCTATCTGGCAGAACCTGCGGCAGGAAAGCGACGCCGAATCAGTTCATCTTGCTTGTTTTCCCGTTCCTTCCGAAAAACGCCGCGATAAACCGCTTGAGTTCCGCATGGCCTGTGTTATGTCAGCGGTTTCAATCGGCCGCTCATTGCGCTCACAGTACAACATTAAAATGAGGCAGCCTCTGCGCAAGGCGGAGATTGTTACGCGCAATGAAGATGAAAAAAAATCGCTTATCGAAATGGCTGATATAATCCGGGAAGAGCTCAATGTAAAAGAGCTGATCTTTTTGGATAACGAGGAAGCCCTTGTCGAATATGAAGTAAAAGCCAACTTCCGTGTGCTGGGAAAAGAACTCGGAAAAGACATGAAGAGCGCCGCGGCTAAAATAGAAGCGCTCAGCCATGCCGAGATTCAAAGCGTGATAGAAGGCGCTTTTCTTTCCATTGATATTCCCTGCGAAGACGCGGGCGTAAAGACTTTATTAATAACTGCCGAAAAACTCGATATCCGCCGCAGGGAAAAAGCAAATCTGCGCGTTCTTAACGAAGGAACGCTTACAGTAGGGCTTGATACGGAAATTACGCGCGAATTGAGCATGGAAGGAGATATCAGGGATTTAATTCGCGGCATTCAAAACGCGCGCAAAGAGATGGGGCTGTCCGTTACCGATCGCATAGAAATGTGTATATACGGATCAGATTCCCTTAAAGAAGCCTGGAACCGTTTTTGCGACAGCGCCGCAGCCGAAACCCTCGCGACCAGTACCGAATGGGCAAAGACTGACGGTCAGATATCAATCGAATCCGGAGACAGTACGTGGTTTGTAAAGATAACAAAAGTATGAATTATTCCAAACGAATATTTTACGCAAAAACGCGCTTAACCCAAATGTTCAAAAGCGCGCAAAGAATTATAACCGCTCCTTTATGCGCTTTTGCGGTTATTATTCTGTTTGTTACCTGCAAATCCATTCCCGTTATGCCGGATTCATTCCTAAAAAATGAGAGGTTCCTGCCGCTTGACGCCGGGGCTTCTGTTTATATCGTCGCCAATGTGCTTGCCTCGCGCTCAATTCTTGATCTTCTCCCTATTGAGGAACTGAAAGACAGTCAGGCAAAAGAAATGCTCGATAAAACAGGATATGCGGTAGCAGCCCTTTTCCCCGATGTCAGCGGGAAGCGCTTTCAGCTTTCCGCATGGGGCAATTATCCGAGTTTTCGGGCAGGCTTTGCTTTTACCTTTGATAAAAACTGGAAAAAGCAGCGATCTTCCTCTGGCGATTCGTACTGGCATTCATTACAGAGCGGACTTTCAATCGCGGTTACTTCAGAACAGGCATTTGCCGCTTCTTCGCTTAATAAAACGCCTGTAGACCCGTTATCATCTTCCGCTCAGACAAGAAAAGAAATTCCGGAAGGCTTTACCGATTTCCGCTCAGGTTCCCCTCTTTCTTTCTGGCTTGAAGACCCGGATAAGGCAATTACAAGGCTTTTTAATGACGCAGGAATTCCAATCCAATTTCCGGTTAAACGGCTTTTTGTAAATATTTTTCCCATTGAAAGCGGCTATGAAGCGTATATATGTTTCATGCTTGAAACTACTTCCCACTCCCGCGGAATGGCGGCAATTTTAAACCTTGCTTCTAAAAATATATCCGGCGGTTCGGATTCAATTATTAACATGCTGCTGTTCGCAAATCCAACTGTTCAAAATGATCGCAGGCTTGACGTAAAAAGCGCTGTATTGAACGAAGACGATATCAGAGCGCTTTTTAATATTTTCTTTGGGGTTTAGTTTTTTACATTGGCATTTAAATATCAGCGCAGATGTTGACCTCATAATTGTATTTTGTTATCTTATTTCAGAGAAAGGAATTCAGCCATGCCTACTTATGAATATGAATGTAAAAGCTGCGGACATAATTTTGAAATTTTCCAGTCTATGAGCGATCCGCCTTTAAAAGATTGTCCTGAATGCGGCAAAGAAGTCCGCCGTCTTATTTTCGGCGGAACAGGAGTAATTTTTAAAGGTTCAGGTTTTTATGTCACAGATAAAGGCAAACAGGACAAAGTAAAATCCGAGAAACGAAAACCGGCTTCAAGCGCCGAATCCGCATGTCAGCAGTGCCCTGCTGGTGAAACCGGGAAATGTCCCGCTTCTTCCGTTGAACAGCCCGAGACAAAATCGGCATAGTATTGAAAAAGAAACCACGTTTCTATTGCGATAATTGCGGTTATGAAGTCGGCAGCGATGTTAAAACATGCCCGTATTGCGCTCGTTATTTCGCCTCTGTCCGCTGCCCGATGTGCGGTTTCTCCGGCCCCGATAAAATGTTCCTGAACGGCTGCGCGATGTGCGGTTATTCAGCGCCGAAATTCAATCCAAAAAACACAAAAATGAAGCCTGCGCGTTTTTCCGGTCCTAACGAACCGCTCCCTTTTTGGACTTATTTTATCGCTGTTTTTATTCTTTTGGCTATGATTGCGCTTTTTTCTTATCTCATAACAAAATAAATAATGCTCATGAATATTTTTTATAAAAAGTTATTAAACCCTCTTGACACTTTTCATTAATTTTGTTAGATTTTGTATTCACCCTTTTATTTTTCTTAAAGGGCAAAGGAGACGGTCTAAGACTGTGCCCTAAGTTTACTGATATGTGAGAATGTTAAGGAGTTTTTTTCGAATGCCTACTATTAACCAATTGGTTCGTTCCGGACGGCAAAAAATCACGACCAAAACGAAATCCCCGGCCTTAAAGTCCTGCCCGCAGAAAAGAGGAGTTTGTACCCGTGTAATGACTGTAACGCCTAAAAAGCCTAATTCGGCTTTAAGAAAAGTTGCCCGTGTGCGTCTTTCTCACGGAACCGAAGTTACCGCCTATATTCCGGGAATCGGCCATAATTTACAGGAACACTCAGTGGTTTTAGTCAGAGGCGGACGCGTAAAAGACCTTCCCGGTGTGCGTTATCATATTATTCGCGGCGCGAAAGATACATTAGGCGTTGCTGACCGTAAACGCGGCCGGTCAAAATACGGCGCAAAGCGGCCAAAGGCATAAAACATGGGAAGAAAGAAAAAAACTATCGACCGGGGGATTTTACCCGATCCAAAGTACAACAGTGTTATTGTTTCTAAATTTGTAAATAGAATGATGTGGGAAGGCAAACGCTCTCTTGGTTTGCGGATTGTTCATGACGCACTTGAAATTCTGAGAGCGAAAGTCGATAAAGACCCGCTTGAAGTTTTTCTTAAAGCTTTAGATAATGTAAAGCCTGTAATTGAAGTCAAGTCCCGGCGTGTAGGAGGCGCGACTTATCAGGTTCCGGTGGAAATACGTGAAACAAGACGCGAAGCCTTGTGTATGCGCTGGATAATAAGCGCCGCGCGCGCGCGTTCGGGAAAAGGCATGGGAGACCGTTTAGCCGCGGAGCTCCTTGATGCGTATAATAATACGGGTACTGCTTTTAAAAAGAAGGAAGACACCCATAAAATGGCCGAGGCGAATAAAGCCTTTGCTCATTATCGCTGGTGAGTAAAAAAACTTCGTTTTTTTACTTTGAGAAGTTTTGCTTTGCAAAACTTCAGATATTTATATATAAGTTTGGTAGTTTCCAAACCGATCATTCGCTGCTAAGGTGGCGCGCAGCAAAAACAGCGTGAGTTGTTAGCTGTAAAATGAGACAGGTGGAAAACGATGTGGATGAACTGCACAGCGCTTTTTGCGCTAACCTGCTGATTTTCCGCAAACAAGCGCAGCTTGTATTAATCGTTTCCCCAAATATTTGTATTTTACAGGGCATTTGCCCGAAAAAATACTGGACCTACTGGACAGCATACTGTCGAACAGGTCAATTATGTGCAGATTGTTAATGACTTTCTGTACGCGTAGCTTTCGGGTACGCAGATAAATAATTAGTGTTCATTAAGGAGGACACAAATGGCGAAGGATAAATTTGTTAGAGAAAAAATCCACATGAATGTCGGAACGATTGGCCACGTAGATCACGGTAAGACCACTCTTTCTGCGGCTATTACCATGCATTGCGCCAGAAAATTTGGTGACAAGGTAATGAGTTATGATGAAATTGACAACGCTCCGGAGGAAAAAGCCCGCGGTATTACCATCAATACCCGTCACCTTGAGTACCGCTCAGACAAACGGCATTATGCGCACATTGACTGTCCCGGACACGCTGACTACATAAAAAACATGATCACGGGCGCCGCTCAGATGGACGGCGCTGTTCTTGTTGTCTCCGCTCCTGATTCTGTTATGCCTCAGACTAGAGAACATATCATTCTCGCGCGCCAGGTAGGCGTTCCTAATATGCTGGTATTCCTTAACAAGATCGATCTTCTTGACGATCCCGACCTTGTTGAGCTTGTCGAAGAAGAAGTAAAGGACGTTCTTACAGCTAACGGATTCCCCGGCGATAAAACGCCTATTATTAAAGGTTCCGCGTTCAAGGCAATGTCAGAGCCTGATAATCCGGAAGCGACAAAATGCATTGATGAGCTTCTTCAGGCGATGGACTCGTACTTCCCCGATCCGCAGCGTGATTCTGACAAACCGTTTATTATGCCGATCGAGGATGTATTCACTATTCAGGGAAGAGGCACTGTCGTAACCGGCAAGGTTGAACGCGGTATTCTAAAGCTCAATGAAGAAGTTGAAATTGTCGGCATCAGACCTACAAAAAAGACTGTAATTACAGGCATTGAAATGTTTAATAAACTTCTTGATGACGCGCAGGCCGGCGACAATGTCGGAACGCTTCTTCGCGGTATCGATAAAAAAGAAGTTGAAAGAGGGCAGGTTCTTGCCAAACCGGGTTCAATTACACCGCATAAAATTTTTAAAGGCCAGATTTATTGTCTGTCCAAGGAAGAAGGTGGACGCCATAGTCCGTTCTTTACAGGCTATAGACCGCAGTTCTATTTCCGCACTACCGACATTACGGGGACTGTCAAGCTTCCGGAAGGCAAGGAAATGGTAATGCCCGGTGATAACACAGAAATTATCGGCGAGCTGATACACCCGATTGCTATGGAAAAGGGGCTTCGCTTCGCTATTCGCGAAGGCGGAAAGACCGTAGCTTCTGGGCAAGTAACAGAAATTATAGAATAGGGATGAGTATAACTGACCGCTTCGTATGAGGTGGTCAGCTTTATTTGGAGGAATGATGGCTAAGGAAGGAATTCGCGTAAGGTTGCGCGGTTTTGACGTTGAATTAATTGATCAGAGCGCAAAATCTATCGCTACGGCAGTAAGAAAAGCCGGCGCGAAAGTGACAGGGCCTATCCCGCTGCCTACAAGAATTAACAAGGTGACTGTTTTACGTTCACCGCATGTGAATAAAAAGAGCCGCGAACAATTTGAAATGCGGACGCATAAAAGATTAATCGATATTATCAATCCGTCCGCGGAAGTAATGGATTCATTAATGAAGCTGGAGCTGCCTGCCGGTGTTGATGTTGAGATTAAACAATAAAACGGAGTGCAACAATGTTAGGGCTGTATGCCAAAAAAATTGGAATGACACAGGTTTTTGACGAATCGGGAAACCTGATGCCGGTATCGGTGCTGCGCTTTGATCCGAATGTTGTCATTGCAAAAAAGACAAAAGAAACGGACGGTTACGAGGCTGTTGTTATCGGCCTTGATGATATAAAGAAGAGCCGCCTTTCAAAACCTTTCGCGGGTCAGTTTACAAAGACCTCCGCGGAGGATAACTCCGGTGATAAAAAACCGAATAAAAAAAGAATTATTCGCGAAACTGATATAACCCCCAAAAAGCGAATTCTGGAACTGCGCGATTTTGAAAGCGCTCTTAAAAAAGAAGTGGCTATCGGTGATTCTCTTGGAATAGAAGTGCTGGAAGGCGTCAGGTATGTTGATGTCTGCGGTGTTTCAAAAGGAAAAGGATTTCAGGGTGTTGTAAAGCGTTATGGTTTCGGCGGCGGCCGTAAAACACACGGATCAAAGTTTCACCGTGAACCCGGCTCAACAGGACAGAATACATATCCTGCAAGGACATTTAAAAACAGAAAGCTGCCCGGCCGCATGGGGCGGGAAAAAGTGACAGTATTAAGCCTAAGGGTTATTAAAGCGGATACTGAGAAAAAGCTTCTTCTTGTTAAGGGCGCCGTTCCGGGTATCAACAAAGGTTTGGTATTTGTCCGCAGCGCAGTTAAGAAGGGACGGTAAACAATGAACTTAAAAGTGTATTCAAAAGAAGGCAAAGAAATCAAAACAATTGATCTTAATGATAATGTATTCGGACTCCCTGTTAATGATGATTTGATATGGTACGCGATTAACAATGAGCTTGCCAATAGACGGCAGGGGAACGCAAGCACAAAAGGCCGCGCCGAAGTTCACGGATCAAACGCGAAGCCTTACAAACAAAAAGGCACAGGCCGCGCCAGAAGAGGAGATAAAAAATCCCCTATTCTTGTAGGCGGAGGAATTATTTTCGGACCTAAACCGAGGGATTTTTCTTATTCTATGCCCAAAAAAGCGAAAAGAATCGCGCTTAAAACAATTCTCAGTTTAAAAGCGCAAAGCGATACATTAAAAATTATCGAAGATTTTTCTATTGAGTCGGGCAAGACAAAAGATTTAGCCTCTCTTCTTGATAATTTCAATCCCGGACTTCGTACGGTATTGATTCTTAAGGACGATGATTTAAAAACTAAACGCGCAGCCGCGAATATTCCTTGGGTTAAATATCTTTCCTATAATCGGCTGGAAGCGCATGAACTTTTTTACGGCCGTCAGGTATTAATGATGGAAACCGCCGCGAAAAATCTTGGCGAATTTTACGGCGAAAAGGAGATCGCGCAATGATTCAATACGAAGATATTTTAATTGAACCTGTACTTTCTGAAAAATCAAATCAGCTGCGCGAAGAAGGAAAGTATGTTTTTAAAGTAGCCCGGTCGGCTACTAAACCGCAAATCAAGGAAGCGGTGCATAAATTATTTAATGTAACTCCGATTTCATGTACAACAATGGTAGTGGGCGGTAAGCCAAAAAGACAGCGTTACAAGCAGGGCTATACTTCCACATGGAAAAAAGCAATTGTAAAAATCGGCAAGGATGAGAAAATCACTCTCTTCGAAGGCGTATAAGGCAGGATAGAAAATGGCTATTAAGACATATAAACCAATAACGCCGGGAATGCGGCAATATACAAGCCTGGATTTTTCCGAGTTGACAAAAGACGCATCGCCGGAGAAAAATCTTACAAAAGGCAAAAAAAGCGGATCAGGGCGCGATTCATTCGGAAGAATCAGCGTACGTCATAAAGGCGGCGGGCATAAGAGAAAATACCGTATAATTGATTTTAAACGCGATAAGTTAGATGTTCCCGGAAAAGTCGCTTCAATCGAATACGATCCCAACCGAAGTGCGAATATTGCCCTAATTTTTTATAAAGACGGAGAAAAACGGTATATTATCGCTCCTAAAGGATTAAAAAAAGGCGCTGTAATTTTAAGCGGTGCGTCCGCTCCGATTGAACCCGGCAACGCGCTTCCGCTTGAAAATATTCCGTTAGGTTTTACTGTTTATAATATTGAGCTGACGCTCGGAAAAGGCGGACAGATGGCGCGTTCTGCGGGAGCCGGCGCTCTTATCGCCGCCAAGGAAGGAGATTATGTTACTGTTAAACTTCCTTCCGGTGAAATGCGCATGGTTTATAAAAAGTGTTACGCGACAATCGGTAGCGCTGGCAATGAAGATCATATGAATACAAATCTCGGTAAAGCAGGCAGAAAGCGCTGGAAAGGAGTGCGTCCGGCAGTCCGCGGAATGGCAATGAATCCTGTTGATCACCCGCACGGCGGAGGCGAGGGAAGGAATAAAGGTATTCATCCTGTAACCCCATGGGGACAGCCGACCAAAGGATATAAAACCCGGAAAAAGCATAAACCTTCTTCAAGGTTTATAGTCAGCCGGGGTAAAAAGAAGTAGGAAGGGAGTATGTCAAGATCGGTAAAGAAGGGACCTTTTATTGAAAAGAGCCTGTATAAGAAAGTACTGGAATTGAGCAAGTCGGGAGAGAGGAAGCAGATAAAAACCTATTCCCGCTGTTCAACTATTATTCCCGAAATGGTAGGCGGAACAATCTCTGTTTACAACGGCAAAACGTGGATTCCTGTGTATATTACAGAAAATCTTGTCGGTCATAAACTTGGCGAGTTTTCACCGACCCGGATTTTCCGCGGACACGCGGGTTCTGACAAGAAAGCTTCGGCGAAGTAGGCATAGTATATGAAAGATACAAATGCAGGCTATAAAGCTATCAGTAAATTCCTTATCGGCTCTCCTTACAAAATCAGGCCGGTTGCCGACCTTGTGCGCCGTCAGCCGTATTCGGACGCAATGTCCATTTTAGAAAATATGCCGCATAAGGGAGCAAGGCTGATCCGCAAAACGGTAAAATCAGCCGCTTCAAACGCGCTTTCAGATAACAAAAAACTCGATGAAGATATGCTCTATGTTAAGGAGATATATATTGATGAAGGACCTCGTCTTAAAAGGATTTGGTTTCGCGGAAGAGGAAGAGCGGATATGCAGTTAAAGCGGATGTGCCACATAACTGTAGTAATTGACGAAACGGGAAACAAGGTGAATATGAACGATAAATCTTCCGAGGGAAGTTCTAAAAAGGCGGCAAAATAATGGGACAGAAAGTTAATCCTACAGGGTTAAGAATCGGTATAAATAAAACATGGGGTTCGCGCTGGTATGTTGATCCTAAAGATTATGTTGAAGCTTTGCATGAGGATCTTTACCTGCGTAAACTCATTATGGATATGCCTGAAACCAAAGGCGCCGATATCGCTGAACTGGAAATTATCCGTCATCCGCAGAGAATTACAATTACGATTCATACGGCCCGCCCCGGCGTAATCATAGGCGTTAAAGGCGCGAACATCGAAAAAATAGGAAATGATTTACAAAAAAAAGTAAGTAAAAAAGTACAGATAAAAATTAAAGAAGTGCGCAACGCGGACAATAACGCGCAAATCATCGCGCAGAATATCGCGCGCCAGCTTTTAGCGCGATCTTCATTCAGGCGCACAATGAAACAGGCGATTACAAACGCGATTAAAAAAGGAAACGCGCAGGGAGTAAAGGTCAGACTCTCAGGACGGCTCGGAGGCGCGGAAATGTCCCGCACGGAAGAAGCGAAAGAAGGCCGCATCCCTTTGCACACATTGCGCGCAGATATAGATTACGGATTCGCCGAAGCGCATACCCCTTTTGGCTCAATCGGCGTAAAGGTTTGGGTTTATAACGGTATGAAATACGGTAAAGAACAAAAAGAAGACGCAGGCGCTCTTGTCCGCAAACGGCGGGAACGCGCTCCTTCGAGAGGTTAATTATGCAGAGTCCAAAACGTGTAAAGCGCCGTAAAGTGCAAAGGGGCAATATGCCCGGAAACGCTACAAGGTGCAATAGTGTTGTGTTCGGCGATTACGCCCTTGTTTCTCTGGACAGGATGTGGATCACAAACCGGCAGATTGAAGCCGCCCGTGTCGCGATTAACCGTCATGTAAAACGCGGCGGAAAAATGTGGATACGAATTTTTTGCGACAAACCGTTTTCTAAAAAACCGGCGGAAACCCGTATGGGCAAAGGAAAAGGCGCTCCTGAATACTGGGTCGCGGTTGTAAAGCCGGGAACCGTAATGTTTGAACTCGGCGGCGGCATAGCGAAAAATCTCGCGGAAGAAGCGATGGCTTTAGCCGGATCAAAACTGCCGATTAAAACAAAATTTGTTACACGTTCGGAAATGGAACTTGGGGCTTAGGGGGAAATGTGAAAAATACATTTAAAAACCTGTCGTATACAGAACTTAAAACCAAGCGGGACGATTTGAAAAGAAAATATATGGAATTCCGTTTTAAAGTTGTTATCGGCCATGTGGATAATCCGCTGCAAAAACGTACGCTGCGCCGTCAGATTGCGCGTCTTAACACCTTAATCCATGAGCAAGAAATTAAAATGCGGAAAGCGCAGGTTAAGGAGGCTAATTAATGCCGGAGAACACAATGGAAAAAACAAAAGCGAAAAGCGGTAAAAAAGAATTTATCGGAACAGTAAAGAGCGATAAAATGGAAAAAACCATTGTAGTTTCGATAGAAACACTTACATTGCATCCTCTTTATAAAAAATACATCAAGCGGTCAAAGAAAGTAAAAGCCCATGATGAAAAGAACGACGCTAAAATCGGCGATCGTGTCCGTGTTATTGAGTGCAGGCCTATCAGTAAGGAAAAATGCTGGAAGCTTGTAGAAATTATAGAGCGTGCCAAATAAGGAGAGAGATGATGATTCAAGTGGAAACTTTCCTGAATGTGGCGGATAATTCAGGCGCGAAGAAAGCTCAATGCATCAAAGTTTTGGGCGGCACTAAACGCAGATATGCCGGAATAGGCGATATTGTTGTAATCGCGGTAAAAGAAGCGCTGCCGACTTCCACAATTAAAAAAGGCACTGTGGAGAAAGCGGTTGTTGTGCGAACAAGCAAGGAATACTGCCGCCCGGACGGGACATATATCAGGTTTGATGATAATGCCTGTGTTATTATTGATGCCGCTTTAAATCCGAAAGGCAAGCGTATCTTTGGACCTGTGGCGCGCGAACTCAGGGAAAAAAGCGAATTTATGAAAATCGTATCCCTTGCGCCGGAAGTATTATAGGAGCGAATTATGGCGGAAGCATTGCATAAATTTAAATTAAAAAAAGAAGATACTGTTGAAGTAATCGCCGGAAAGGATAAGGGAAAGCGCGGCAGGATTTTAAAGATCAACCGCGGCAGCAACAGAATTGTGGTTGAAGGGGTGAACATCGTTAAAAAAGCCCAGAAGAAAAGAAAACAAAACGATCGCGGCGGCATTGCCGAAATTGAAGCTGCTGTCCATTCTTCCAATTTAATGATTGTTTGTAAAAAATGCGGGCCGACCCGTATCGGTTATAAATTCGAAGGCGATAAAAAAGTTCGTGTTTGCAGAAAATGCGGGGAGACATTGTAATGGCGGCTAATTCAGGAAAAACAGCTAATACAAAAGCTGAAAATAAAGTAGACAAAGATTATGTTCCTCGTCTTAAAAAAATATATAAAGAGCAGATAGCTCCTGAAATGTTTAAGGAATTTAATTATAAATCCAATATGCAGATACCAAAGCTTGATAAAATTATTGTAAGCATGGGAGTCGGCGAAGCTCTTCAGAATAAAAAGCTGTTGGATGCCGCTGTCGATACATTGACTCAGATAACAGGGCAAAAGGCTGTAAAAACCAAAGCCCGCAAAAGTATTGCGAACTTTAAAATCAGGGCAGGACAGGAAATCGGAGCTAAAGTTACGCTTCGCGGAGCGATGATGTACGAGTTTTTTGACAGGCTTGTAAATGTCGCTCTTCCCCGCGTAAAGGATTTTCACGGCATTAATCAAAACGCTTTTGACGGCCACGGAAATTATTCGCTTGGCATTCAGGAGCAGATAATTTTTCCGGAAATTGACTTTGATAAAATTGAGAAAGTCGCCGGGTTAAATGTCGTTATAGTTACAACAGCGCAGACAGACGCTGAAGCAAAAGCATTCCTTTCAAAGTTTGGAATGCCTTTCAGGAAATAAGAGGAATTTTAAAAAAGTTCGATGAACTTAAAGCTATAAATTAAGGAGTAAAAATGGCACGAAAAGCGATGATAATAAAAGCGCGGCGGACTCCAAAGTATAAGACAAGGAAGGTAAACCGCTGCAGGATCTGCGGAAGGCCAAGAGGCTTTTTGCGGAAATATGAGATGTGCCGTCTTTGCTTTCGAAAACTCGCGAGCGAAGGGATGATTCCAGGCGTGACAAAATCCAGCTGGTAGGAGAACAGGATGAGTGTATCGGACCCCGTTGCAGACATGCTGACAAAGATACGAAATGCCGGCATGGCAAAACATGAAAAAGTTGATATTCCCACCTCCAGGCTTAAACTTGAGATAGTCAAGATATTGAAGACCGAAGGGTATATTAAAAATTTTAAAAAAGCGAATCAGGAAGGATCAAACGTGATCCGGGTTTTCCTGAAATACGATGATAATACCATCCCGATTATTCACGGTATAGAAAAGGTGTCAAAACCGGGACGCCGTGTTTATATGGGTTATAAAAATATGCCGAGGGTATTGAACGGCTACGGAACCCTGATTGTTTCCACTTCGCAGGGTGTAACAACAGGCAGGAAAGCCGCTGAAAAAAAAGTAGGCGGTGAAATCATCTGTACGGTATGGTAAGAAGAATCATGAAACAAGTTTCATGTTCGATTTTAAAGTACAGTATGCGCTGTACTGGATAGAGGTAAGTATGTCGAGAATCGGAAAGATACCGGTTAAAGTTCCGGGCACAGTCAAGGTCGCTTTTCAAAACGAAGAGATGCTCGTAGAAGGCCCCAAAGGAAAATTAAAGCAAAAGTATCATCCTGTTATCTCTTTTGAAGATAAAGGAAGCGAAATTGTTGTAAGCAGAAAAAATGAAGAAAAACAGTCAAAAGCGTTTCATGGCTTATACCGGAACCTCCTTAATAATATGGTCACAGGCGTTTCAAGCGGTTTTTCAAAATCGCTTGTAATCAGCGGAGTCGGTTACCGCGCCGAATTAAAGGGAAAACTGCTCGCGATGAGCCTTGGTTACTCCAATGATATTTATGTCGCTGTCCCTGACGGACTGGCCGTTGTTATTGATCAAGGCGGTAAAATTACAGTAAGCGGAATTGATAAACAGCGTGTAGGGGAGTTTGCGGCGCAGATTCGTAAATTGAGAGGACCTGAACCTTATAAAGGGAAAGGCATCCGCTATGAAAATGAAACAATAAGACGGAAAGTCGGTAAATCGGGTGTTAAGTAAAACTTAAGTTTTGAGGTAGATTATGTTGCAAAAAATGCTGGAAAAAGACAGAAAGCGGCTGAGAAGAAAAGTTCACATCCGCAAAAGGATTTCAGGAACTTCTGAACGTCCGAGGATGACTGTTACCAAAAGTAACCGCAGCCTTTCTGTTCAGGTAATAGATGATACAAAAGGTCATACCCTTATTTCCGCTTCTTCCCTTGAAAAGGATCTGCGCAGCATTAAAGCGACTGTTGCCGGAGCGCAGCAGTTAGGTGAAATAGTAGGCAAACGTCTGTTGGAAAGGAATATCAAGGCAGTAGTCTTTGACCGCAACGGATATTTGTATCACGGAATAATTAAAGCTCTGGCGGACGGAAGCCGGAAAGCGGGAATAAGTTTCTAGGGGGCATGATGGCAAAAGCGAAAGATACGGAAGGAACAATGACTGAAGACACAATCGAAGAAAAAGAAATTGAAAACGACGCGGAAGCGCCGGAAAATGAAGTCCGCCGTGATAGACGCAGACGGGGAAGAGATCGCGATCGCGGTGATCGCGAGCCGGCGGAAAAAGAATTTATCGAAAAACTCGTAAAGCTTAACAGAACCGCAAAGGTTGTAAAAGGCGGCAGGCGTTTTTCATTTTCAGCTCTCACTGTAATCGGGGACCGCAAAGGAAAAGTCGGTTTCGGTTTCGGTAAAGCAAACGATGTATCAGAGGCAATCCGCAAAAGTATTGATAAAGCGAAACGCAACATGGTGTTCCTGCCTGTTAAGAACGGAACGATACCGCATGAAGTCACCGGTCTTTTCAAAGCGTCCCGCGTTCTTTTAAAACCGGCCTGTTCGGGAACCGGCATTATAGCGGGAGGTCCTGTGCGGGCAATCATGGAAGCGGGCGGCATTACCGATGTGCTTTCCAAGTCTATCGGCTCATCCAGCCAGTATAATGTTGTTAAAGCGACATTTGATTGCATTAGCAAAATAATGGACGCAAAGACAATATCCAGAAATAGGGGTAAGTCCCTTGGCGAGATGTGGGGTTAAAATGAAACAAGTTTCATTTTCGATTTTAATGTGCGGCTATACAGCCGCGCTTAGGTAAGGTTTATATGGCTAAAATCAGAATCCGTCTTGTGCGCAGTACGATTGGTCAGATTCCAAGACATCGCGCTACAGTCCGCTCTTTGGGGCTTCGCAAAATCGGTTCAAGCACTATACAGGAAGATACACCGGCAATTCTTGGAATGGTAAGAAATGTTTCACATTTAGTCGAAGTTGAATCCGCGAATGAGGATAATAAAGGTAATAAATAATGGCGCACGATTTTAATTTGCACGCTCCCGAAGGAGCCAATAAACAAAAAAGAATACTTGGAAGAGGCCAGGGATCAGGGCGGGGAACCACATCTGGCAAAGGAAATAAAGGTCAGAAAGCGCGATCGGGTGGAAAGACTTATGTCGGATTTGAAGGCGGACAGATGCCTTTATACCGCCGTCTTGCTCATAGGGGATTCTCAAATCAACCTTTTAAAAAAGAGTGTCAAATTGTAAATCTGGGTGAAATCGAGAAACGTTTTGAAGCTGGCGATATAGTAAACCATGCCAGTCTTCATAAAAAAGGATTGATTAAAGGAAACGCCCCTGTAAAGATTCTCGCCGGCGGCGATATTACAAAAAAACTGAGTTTCAAAACCGGCGCGATTTCCGCGGCGGCAAAAGAAAAAGTTGAAAAAGCGGGAGGCGATGTTACAGTCCTTCCGCCTCCTGAAAAAGCGCGGCCCAAAAAAGGCGTCGGCGTAAAAGCTAAAGCGTCTAAAAAAGAGTAGGAAATAATCAATGGCTAATCCCATAATTGGAATGTTTAGAATAAAAGAGCTGCGCGAGCGTATTCTGTTTACGTTCGGAATGCTTCTTGTATTCAGAATCGGCGCTGTATTTCCCATACCGGGAATTAATGTTACAGTCCTAAAAAATTATTTTGATATGGGAAGTTCCTCAGGAGGAAATCCGATTGTAAATTATCTAGACTTTTTCGCTGGCGGCGCGTTTTCAAACTTCTCTGTGTTCATGCTCGGGATTATGCCTTACATTTCAATGTCAATTATTATGCAGCTGCTGCTCATTGTTTTTCCCAGTTTGAAAAAAATATCGCAGGAAGACGGCGGAAGAAAAAAAATTCAAAAATGGCAGCGTTACGGTACTGTACTGGTCTGCCTTATTCAGTCATTCGCGGTAACTCAATACGCGCAGGTAATTTCCCGCAGCACCCCCGAGCCGCTTTTAAACATCAGTATGACGTCCTTTACTTTAATCGCGATGCTTACGGTTACAACCGGAACTATGTTCCTAATGTGGATTGGAGAGCAGATTACAAAACGCGGCGTGGGTAACGGAATATCTTTGTTAATCTACGCAGGTATTGTCGCTCGTCTTCCTACCGCTATTATGGAATTATTTAATCTGATGAGAAGCGGAAATATCAACCCTGTGTTTGTGGTTATAGTGCTTGTAATGTTTGTAGGAATTGTCGCTCTTGTAGTTTTTGAGCAGCAGGGGCAAAGGAAGATTCCGGTAAATTACGCCAAGCGTGTTGTAGGAAGAAAAATGTACGGGGCGCAAAATACATATATTCCGTTTAAGATCAATCCTTCCGGCGTTATCCCCGTAATTTTCGCGTCTTCTATTTTGATGTTCCCTCTCCAGATTGCGCAGACAATCGGCGGTAATGTACCGTGGCTTGCGACCGCGACGCGTTTACTGGATCCGCAGGGAGCTTTATATAATATTTTATACGTAGTCCTTATAGTTTTCTTTGCCTATTTTTATACCCAGGTTACTTTAAACCCCATAGAAATAGCGAAACAGATTCGTGAAAACGGCGGTTCCATTCCGGGGATTAGAGCGGAAGGAATTGAAAAGTATCTTACAAAGATACTGAACCGTATTGTGCTTCCCGGAGCGCTGTATCTCGCTCTTATTGCGGTTACTCCGACTCTTATTCAATTGGCGTTCAGGATTCCTTCATCAATCGCGTTCCTTATGGGCGGAACTTCTCTGCTCATTATGGTAGGCGTCGGTCTTGATACAATGAAGCAGGTTGAAGGATTATTAAAAATGCATCACCACGAAGGTTTAGTCAAGCGCGGAAAAATACGCGGACGGAATTTATAGAGCTTGTATAAAAAAGTGATTTAGGAGATTATAAGTGGAACTGCATTTTATTTTTGATTTTATAATGACAAGGTAGAGGTTATAGAGATGAAAGTCAGAACCAGCGTGAAACCCATCTGCGATAAATGCAAAGTGATCAAGCGAAATGGGATTATTCGTATTATATGCACAAACCCAAAGCATAAACAAAAACAAGGATAAAGAGAGGTTACCATGGCGCGTCTTGTGGGAGTTGACCTCCCGAATAAACACATTAATATCGCATTGACCTATATTTTCGGTATCGGAAGGCCAAGCGCGGATGCGATTGTACAAAAGGCAAAACTTGATCCGATGCGGCTTATTAATGATCTGTCTCAGGAAGAGCTTAATGAACTGAGAAATATTATTGAAAGCGATTATAAGGTAGAAGGCCGTCTTCGCACAGAAGTCGCGCTTAATATAAAAAGGCTTATGGATATTGGCTGTTACCGCGGACTGCGGCACCGCAAGGGATTACCTCTTCGCGGGCAGCGCACCAGAACTAACGCCCGTACCCGTAAAGGTAAAAAGAAAACCGTAGCCGGTAAAAAGAAATAGAAAAAAACTGCGTTTTTTACTTTGGAGAAACCTGCGGTTTTTCTGCGGTATGAGACGTGTTATGGAGGATTGAGTGGCAGCTGCTGCAAAAAAGAAAAAAGAGAAAAAATCCGTATATGAAGGAAACGTTTATATTCAGGCGACCTTCAATAATACAATTGTTACTATTACCGATATGATGGGAAACGCTGTCTCATGGGCAAGTTCGGGAATGCTTCAGTTCAGGGGGGCGAAAAAATCCACGCCTTTCGCGGCTCAATCTGTCACTGAAACCGCCGCCGCGAAAGCGCTTCAGGCAGGACTTCGCGAAGTGCATGTGTTTATAAAAGGACCCGGCATAGGAAGGGAATCTGCTATCAGGCAGCTTGGAGTAATGGGGATTAAAGTAAAGTCGATCAGTGATGTTACCCCGATTCCGCATAACGGCTGCAGACCAAGGAAAACCCGCCGCATTTAAGATAAATTACCGCAAAGCGGTTTATTACAGGAGAATGATATGGCTAGATACACAGGCCCTGTTTGCAGAATGTGCCGTGTAGAACAAAAAAAATTAATGCTTAAAGGGAATCGCTGTAAGAGCGATAAATGCCCGATGAATAAAAAGCGCTCTGCGCCCGGTAAAGATCCCAAATCCCGGCCCGGTAAAAGATCCGATTACGGAGTACAGCTTAGGGAGAAACAGAAATTAAAAAGGATTTACGGAATGGTTGAAAAGCAGTTCAGGCTTTTCTTCGATCGCGCGCAGCGGATGCCGGGAATCACAGGCGAAAACCTGTTTGTATTGCTTGAAAGACGGCTTGACAATGTGGTTTACAGAATGCGCTTCGCGACGTCGCGCAGTCAGGCAAGGCAGCTTGTTTTACACGGTCATGTTTGCGTAAACGGAGAAAAAATTTCTATCCCGTCATATCTTGTAAAACCAGATAATGAAATCAGTATTGCCGCCGGAAGCAGAAACATGACAGTAATTAAAGAAGCCTTAAGAGAGTACGGTAAGTCCGGCGTTATGCCGTGGCTTTCACTCGACCCGGACGCGATGAAAGGAAAATTTGTTGCCTCTCCGCGCCGCAGTGATATTACAGACCTCGGTGATATAAAAGAGCAGATGATCATCGAGTTATATTCCAAGTAGGAGCTATCGTGAAACGTAGTTTCATGTTCGATTTTAACGCGCAGCTCTCCGTAGGCAGCTGCGTTATATAGGAGTTATCATGGCCCGTAAGAACCTTATGGCAGGATTCAAACGTCCAAAGAGCATTACATTTGAGCATGGTGACCTCAGTCATAATTACGGCAAGTTTATTGCCTCTCCGTTTGAACCAGGTTTTGGTACGACAGTCGGCAATACATTGCGCAGAGTTCTTATTTCATCCATTCAAGGTTATGCGATTACCGCAGTAAAGATTGAATCCATTGACGCGAACGGAACCACACATAATGTGTCCAGCGAATTTGAAACAATACCAAATATTATTGAAGACACTCTTGAAGTAATTAATAATCTTAAACAGATTCGTCTTAAGCTGCCGCAGGACGCTGAGCAGGATGTTCTTCTTTATGAATGGTCAGGCAAACAGGAAATAAAAAGCGATGATTTCGCGCGGCTGGGACAGGTCGAAGTTCTTTCAACAGGCCAGCATATCATGACTTTAATGGAAAACGCGAATATCAGATTTGAGGTGCAGATTGACCTTGGAAGAGGCTATGTTCCTTCTGAGGTTAATGAGCGCTACATTGAAGTTATTAACACAATTCCTGTGGACGCGATTTTCTCGCCTGTAAAAAAAGTGAAGTTTAATGTTGAATCTACGCGGGTCGGACAGCGCAATGATTATGATAAACTGGTTCTGGAAATATGGACAGACGGAACAGTCAGACCTGAAGACTCTCTTGCCGAAGCCGCAAAGATCACAAAAGATCATTTCTCTGTTTTTATTAACTTTGATGAAAATAATCTTGGAATTGACGATGATCTTGATGATGAGAATGATCACATAAGGAAAATTCTAAATACGCCGGTAGAAGAACTTGAACTTTCCGTACGTTCATCAAATTGCTTAAAAAACGCGAATATAAAAACAATCGGGGAACTTACGCGTAAAACAGAGGACGATATCGCAAGAACCCGCAATTTCGGCAAGAAATCGCTGCAGGAGATCAAGGAAAAACTGAAAGAATGGAACCTGAGTCTTGGAATTACCGATTTAAACGTCCTTAAAAACGCCCGTATGGAAAACAAAGTAAAGGAAACAGAAGATGAAGCATAAAAGAGGATTTAACCCGCTGAACAGAATGGCGTCTCACCGCAAAGCGCTTCACAGAAATATGGTGACGTCGCTTTTCAGGAAGGAACGGATTAAAACAACAAAAGCAAAAGCTCTTGAAGTGCGCCGTACCGCTGAAAAAATGATAACTCGCGCTAAGGAAGATTCCGTCCATAACCGCCGTATTGTATCAAGCAGGCTTTATGATGAAGGTATTGTCGCAAAGCTTTTTACCGATATCGCGGTAAGGATGAAAGATCGAAACGGCGGTTATACGCGCATTATCAAACTTGGAGAGCGCAAGGGTGATGCCGCTGAAGTCGTTATTCTTGAGCTTGTTGATTATAAACTTGATACTGGCGAAGACAAGAAGAAATCAAAAAAGAAAGATGAAAAAAAACCTAAAGGCGGGAAGGAAAAATAGATGTCAAAACCACACAGAGGCCGGAGTATTCGGGAATTATACGCCCGCGGACGCGGCGAATGTCCGGTATGTAAAAGAACTGACGTAAAAGTGCTTTATGAACAGGAAGCCGAAGGGCAGAAATTTAAAATATGTAAAGTCTGCAGAGCGGCAGTCAAACACAATAAGAAAAAACTTCCGGTGGTTAAGCCTGAAAAAGCGACGGTTGAAACTATTAAAGAATAATGAGCCTTAAGGGAGGGAATTCTGATGAGTTGTTTAACAATCACTGAAGGTAATTTTGAATCTGAGGTTTTAAAATCTGATATTCCGGTATTGATTGATTTTTGGGCGGCATGGTGCGGCCCTTGTAAAATGATCGGTCCTGTTCTAGAACAAATTGCAATTGAATATTCCGGACGCCTTAAAGTCGGCAAAGTTAATGTCGATGATAACGGCTCTCTTGCGCAGCAGCATGGAATTACATCTATACCTGCTTTAATCCTTTATAAAAACGGCGGGATAGCGGCTCAGAAAAACGGAGCCGCCCCAAAACATGATATTGAATCGCTCTTTAAAAACTTAATTTGAATATTTGTTTTTATTATTCGGTTTTCCCGCAGTCGCTCCGCTTGTTACTGTAACGTACCATGCCGCCGCGTTATTGGAATTTTGCGCTGTTTCGTCGCGGCAGATTGTCCTTGTGTTAGTCGTTCCGGTACTTCTAACCGCGTCTTTTGGACCCGGCGCTTTTCCTTCCGCGGATTTCCAAATACCCTGATTAAAAAGAAAATTCGCCGCCTGCGCGAAATATTCCTTGCTCCACCACGCGTCCGTACTGTTTGAAACAATTACTGATGCAAGCACTTTGTCATCCTGATCCAGTACATAGATAACCGCCGCCTCTTTATGTATTAATTTTGTGTTTCCCGGCATCCAGAAATCACGGGCTGTAGGAGTCGCGTTCCTGCCGCTTGACTCATTAAGGCTTTCATACTCGTCAACGCAGTTTTCTTCTACTGTCCGCAGATGAAGCACAACATAATCGTCTTTTTTTACTTCCACAGGCTTAAACTCAAAAATTGTCTGCTTGCTCGCGTTCGAGTTTCCCATTATTACAACGCGCATCGCCCCTAAATTACCGTCTGACTTTATCAGGAACTCGATGTACTCCGTCTTTGGATTTGAATACTCAGTGCATAATTCATTGATGACAAGTTCCGGCATACGGTTATTTCTGCTTCTTAAATTCACAAGAACATTCAGGGAGTTATTGTTCTCATCTTCCGCCAGCAGATCCGCTGTAATCATGCTTCCCGGCTGCGGGCTCTCTTCCAATTTTACTTTTACTGTGCTTCCGTTTTCTACAGAATTAACCGAAATGCCCGGCAGCAGACTTACATTTTTTACAGTCACCGCCTTAGAGAAAACAAATTCCAGTTCATCTTCCGCGACTGCCCTGCAGCTTTCAAAAGCAGGCGACTGAGAACTCCCTCCCAGCATTCGCGCGGACATTACCGCTTCCGGCGTTGAACAGGAGCTTAATAACATAAAAGCTCCAAACAACAAAAGATATTTATTCATATTTTACCTCCGGTTATATATGGGTTAAAAGCGTTAAAACGCATGACCGGAATTGAAAAATATTTGAATTTTTTCCAAACAGCCTTAATGCAGAAACGGTGTAGACAAAATTGACTAAAAATGATATTTTTATCTTTCAGAATCTAGTTCAGAGGTATTTCATGGTTAAAAATAAAAAATCTCCGGTTCAGGAAAAAGAGTCTTTTTTAGGATCGATTATTAAAAAATTTAAACAAAGTCCCGGTATTTATATAGGATCTGTTATTATTTTAATTCTTGTTATTGTGACATTCTTAGGCGGTGACTTGCTTTCAGGGGGCCGTTTTGGCGCCGGAAGCGGCGATTTGACTTTTGGTTATTATAATAAAGAGCCTGTAACTTATATTCCCGGTAATTTTTTCTCGGAGAATTATCAAAATCTTCTTAAATATTATCAATCTCAGGGTGTTGAGGTTAACGACTTGTGGACTGCGGCGCAAATCTGGCGGATGGCATATGAGGGAGCTCTGACGCATACCGCATTGATGGATATTGTAAAAAGATCAAATTATTCTGTGCCGGATAAGGTTGTTGATCGAGCCGTTGGGCAGCTTTCAAGATTCCAGGAAAACGGACGCTTTTCTCAGGCTTTATACCGGCAGATTTCGGAATCCACGCGCTTATCTCTTTGGAGACAGGAGCAGGAAAGCCTGACTAAAATGATGTTTTACAGCGATTATTTTGATATTTTAGTATCAAAAGGCGAAGCGAAATTTATGGCAAATATGGCGTCGTCTCCCAGAACTTATGAGATGGTTGCTTTTTCTGTAGATGATTATCCTGACAGCGAGTATCTTTCATATGCGCGCGAGAACGCGCTTCTTTTTAATTCGATACATTTATCAGTAATTACGGTTACTTCCAATGAAAGGGAAGCCAGAAGAATCCTCGCCTCTGTAAATGACGGCACGGTTACTTTTGAAGACGCTGCAAGAAATCAATCGCAGGATAGTTATAAAGACAGCGGCGGCGACATGGGCGCGCGTTTTTTCTATGAACTGGAACGGGAAATTCCGATCGCGGCAAACCGCGACAAGGTATACAATCTTCGCCCTGGTGAAATAAGCGATATTGTCGAGACAGTTGACGGCTGGTCGTTTTTCAGAATTGAAAGCGGCGCGGTTCAGCCTGATTTTAATGACGAGATTGTTATGGAAAGAGTCCGCTCATATATCAGGAATTTCCAAAGAGGCCGGATGGAAGACTGGGCTATCGCGCGTGCGAACATGTTTATCTCTGATGCGAGGAGCATGGGTTTTTCGGAGGCGGCCTTTACATGGACTCTTGAAAGAGACTCTTTTGGGCCAATTGCGATGAATTTCGGAAATGTTGATCTTTTTACATCTCTTGAATCTTTCACAGTAAATAACATAAACGCAAATGATTTCAGTTCGCTGTCGCGCAATGAAAATTTCTGGAAAACAATAGCGTCTGCCCGGCTTAACGCTCCGTCCGAACCGCTTGTTCAGGGAAGCAGCGTGCTGGTATTTATTCCCACAGAAGAAATTGAAACAGATGAGGAATTTATAGGGAATATCGAAACAATGTATTCTTCATGGTGGCTGAGATTTGTTACGGAGCAGTTATTGCAGCAGTATTTTGTAAATTCTGATAAAACAGACGATCGTTTCTGGGATACTTATTTTCAATATATATGGTCATGGTAATATTATATAAGCGTGTCACAGGCTTTAATTAAAAACGGAAAAACAATCGTTTCGGGAATTGATCCTGCTCTTCGCGCCTGTAAAACCGCTGACGCTTTTTTAATAAAAGACAGAACCCTTTATTTCTGCCCTTCGCCGGTTTACGGATACGGACTTTCCGCGCTGTTATCCCGCATTGAAAAAGAAGCGCCTAGCAGCGCTGTTCTCTGTGTAGAATCAGACAGCGAATTGTATGAGCTTTGCCGGGCGAATATCGATCCTTCTCTTTCAATGAATAAAAAGCTGCACATAACAAATATCTGCGAAGGCGGAAAACTGTTCAGCCTTGTATGCGATATCTGGGGAGTAAGAACATTCCGCCGCGTTGAAACAATCCGTTTTACGGGCGGCTGGCAGCTTTCGCCGGAATTATATGATTCGTTATTCGATCATCTCCGCCGGGAGATCGCCACAGACTGGAGCAACGCGCTGACTCTTACAAAACTCGGGCGCCTTTATATACGGAACGCTGTCAGAAATCTCGCCGTATTGCCGCGTTTTTCTTCAATTTCTAACCTTTCATACGGCTGTAAACCAGTCCTTGTTCTTGGCGCGGGCCCGTCTCTTGATGAAACCCTTGATGCTTTAAGCCGTAATTTTACTGAGGTTAACCGCTCCTTTAAAATTGTCTGCGTAGATACTTGCCTTGGCGCGTTAAAAGAAAGAAATATTACTCCCGATCTTGCGGTAATTCTGGAAAGCCAGCATTGGAATTTGCGCGATTTTATCGGCTGCCGCGGATGGAATGTTCCCGCGGCGGCTGATCTTTCATCTTTGCCTTCTTCAGTCAGCATGCTTGGAGAAGACGGGTATTTATTTATGACGCCATGGACAAATCTTCGCATTTTTAACAGGCTGAAAGAAAATAATTTTCTTCCCGCCGTAATTCAACCGTTAGGCTCTGTAGGGCTGACCGCAGTAGAAATCGCAAGAAGCCTTACAGCAGGCAGTATTATCTGCGCAGGTCTGGATTTTTCTTTTACTGCCGATATGTATCATTGTAAAGGCGCGCCCGGCTACCGGACAAAACTGAATACGCAAAACCGTTTTAAAAGAATTTTAAATACAATTGCATATGACGATCATTCTTACTCTGTTTCCTGTAAATCAGGTTTTCCCGTTTTTAGCAGCCCTGTTATGCGCAATTATCTGAATCTTTTTAAGCAGGAGTTCGCAGGCGATTCCCGGTTGTATGACATTGAAGGTTCAGGGCTTTCTCTTGGAGTAAAGACTCTTTCTGTTAACGAAATGATTAAAATGTTAAAGAGTGACACGGAAGAATTCCCGTACGGACAAGCGGAGGGAGAAAAAGAATGTGAATTTAACAATAACTCTTTTAATAATCCGTGCATTAATTCAAGGTTGATCTCTTTTCTGCAAGCTGAATTAAAGCGGCTATTGGAACTGCGCTGTTTTTTAACAGGAGAAGAAGAGGCTGACAAAGAAAGGTTTAATGTTCTTGTAAAAGAATGTGATTATCTTTGGGCGCATTTTCCTGATTATGCGGGCGGGCGCGCTCCTGATATAAAAGATATTTCGTTCCTTAACAGATTTCGCGCGGAACTGGATCCAATGATAAAATTGATTGAACAAACAATGAAAAGAATCTAATAAAATACCTCATTTGCGTACGGAATGGATTCCATCGCTCCTTTTCGTGAAACTGTGATGGATGCCGCTTTGCCGGCGGCCGCAAGCGACTGAGAGACTGACATGTCTTTTTCCCGCGCTGCAAGAAAAAAACCGGTAAATGTATCGCCCGCCGCGGTTGTATCAATTACGGGTGTTTTTACAATTTCGCAGGAGATTCTTTTTTTACCGCAGCCGTAGAACGCTCCGTCTTTACCCGCTGTAAGAATAATTTCTGTTTCTGGAAAATTTTCCGTTAACCGGTCTATCGCAGCGTTATAAGACGGCTGAGAAAAACCGGCAAGAGCGGCTCCTTCAATTTCGTTTACAAACAGCCAATTTACTGATTCAAGCGGAAGAGAAAATATTTTTTCATCAAACGGAGACGGATTAAAACATATCCTTATACCCTTGTTTTTTGCGGTTTTTATTATGTGATCGATATGAACAATTTCATTTTGTAAAACGATTATATCTGTGCTTGAAAACTGCGCGATGATTTTTTCAATTTCCTCAATTGTGATTTCTCCGTTTCCTCCTGAAAATAAGACAATCGAATTCTGTCCGTTTTTGTCAATTTGAATAACCGCCTGTCCTGTCGCGCCTTCATATTGAATTACATAGTCTGTATTAACTCCGTATGATTCCAATAACTCAAGTAAAAACAAACCGTCTTTTCCGATTTTACCTGCCATGTACACCGGCAATCCCGCTTTCGCCAAAGCCGCGGCCTGATTCGCTCCTTTCCCTCCGGCGCTCCTTGCGAACGAAACGCTTGAAATTGTTTCGCCGGGTAACGCGATATGATCAACTGAAAATAATAAATCAATGTTAAGCGATCCGAAACTAAGAACTTTCATAATTATTCATGTTATAATAATTCAGAAAAAAAATTCAATGGTTTTAAGGAGTATTGGCATGGAACAGGGCGATAAACCTGACGGATGGATGCTTTCATTCGCACAAAGCGAAAAAATAAATGAAGGACTGCTTTCGCGCCTTTGTAAACCAAAGGGAAAAATTGATGTTGTTATTGATACCGATACATACAACGAGATTGACGATCAATTCGCGCTCGCTTTCTTAATTAAATCGGGCGGTAAATTAAATCTTAAAGGAATTTACGCGGCTCCCTTTTTTAACCAAAACTCTGTAAGCCCCGCGGACGGAATGGAAAAAAGCTACAATGAGATACATAATGTTCTTTCATTAATGAAACGCGGAGATCTTAAGCCGTTAGTAAAACGCGGATCAGAGCGGTACTTGCCGGATGAAAAAAAATATGTTGATTCTGAGGCCGCCTGTGATCTTGCGCAGCTTGCGATGAAGTATTCGCCGGATAAACCGTTATACGTCATTGGAATCGGAGCGATTACAAATATAGCATCAGCTGTTTTAATGAATCCGCAAATCACGGATCGCGTTGTTATTGTCTGGCTGGGAGGCAGCGCTCTGCACTGGACTGACAACGCCGAGTTTAACTGCTCGCAGGATGTCGCCGCAAGCCGGGTGATTTTCGGATGCGGCGCAGCGCTGGTTCAGCTTCCGTGTATGGGTGTAGTTTCCTCTTTTACAACAAGCGGACCTGAACTTGAACACTGGCTTCGCGGCAAAAATGAGTTATGCAATTACCTTGTGGATGTTACTACGAAAGCGGCTCATACAGACTCAGGTCTTTCAACATGGACGCGCGTTATCTGGGACGTAACGGCTGTCGGCTGGCTTTTGGACGGGGATTTTATGCTGGACAGGCTGGAACACAGCCCAATCCCTGAATACAGCCATCGTTACAGTTTTGATCCGCGGCGTCATCTTTACCGTTATGTGTATCATATAAACAGGGATAATCTTTTCCGGGAGCTGTTTGAAAAACTGGCGGTGTAATTAAGGCTTTTAAAATTCTTTGCGGCAATTAACGTTAGTTGAAACACAGCGAATTTAAAATAATGCAGCCGCTTTCTGCTTGAATTTTCACTTTGCTTTCCGCAGCGGCCCGTAAGATAAACTTCGGTTTGTTCTCGCCGGATGTCTGCGTTTTTACCTGTATGCTTCCCAAAGACTTGTCATCCTGCGTTACGGTGACATTTGCGTTTTCTGATACTGTTATGTCAAACGTAAGCTGTGCGCCGTCTTTTATATTATAAATTGAATAAACAGCGAACTCTCCCTTTTTTAATTCTACGCTGAAAATTCCCCACCTGTTCCAGCCGGTTTTTTCCAGGAAATCCTTTCCTTCTTCAACCCGTACGGCCATCGAACAGCCGCTCTGGTAAAAAAAAGAAGCTTCTTCTCTTGTTCCGCTGTAACTTACTCCCTTTCCGGGAAGAGGATCAAAATCTGCGCCGCGCAAGGTAACAGGCGGCCTTCGGAATAAAGCGGCTGTAACATCGGCGTTTTCGCGGCAGTTTTCTATCTTCATGTTATTTAAATATTCATCAAGCGTATCGATTATTTCTTTTTTTGACGGTTTAGGCCCTCCCTGATTGTATTTCATAAACGCGTCCCAGCCTGAAGGTTTTTTTACAGAAAAAGGAGAGTTTGTACATTCCATTTTTTTCCACGGCCAGACATTGATGCCGATATCAAGTTTGTAGGCAAGAGTGTAAAGAGCTGCATACCATTCGTTGTTGTTTTCTCCGGTTTCACCTAACCATAAAGGCGCGTTCATTTTTTCGCGGAGATCTGTAAATTCCTTAAAGGCCGCGATGTCGGGAGGGCAGCCGTATCTGTGAAAATGAACCGCCATGTTGTCATCGTATTTTTTCCAGAATACTTTTGTGTCTGTTGACCAGTGATGCCCTTCTATTGATAATAAATGAACCTTGTCGATTTCGCGGATTGCTGCGGTTGCTTCATCATAAAACTGCGCCAGCTTAGGCAGAATATGGTCAACATTTGGGTAGTCGTGCTGAACAGTGCGGATCGGCTCATTAAGAAGATCGTAACCTCCTACAATCCAGCGATCCTTATAACGCCCGGCTAATTCCTGCCATAAAGCGATGCCTTTGTTCCAATAATCCCGATCCATAAAAAGGCGCGGCATATTATCGCGGGAATCGTCAATATTTGAACCTGTTTGCCCTCCGGGAGCGCCGTGAAGGTCCAAAAAGGCGTAAATACCGCACTCTTCGCACCAATCAAGGCAGGAGTCAATCAGCTTAAAACCTTCTTCTTTAAAAATAATTTCATCCGGTTCGTCTTCCATAAAGAGGCGCCAGTTAAAAGGGATTCGAAGCGAGTTATAGCCAAGTTCCGCCATTTTTGCTATATCATTTCGCGTAATGTAGTTTGAGCGGAATTGCCGCCAGAATGTATTTGAATATGATGATCCTGTTAAGTCGCGAATGGTTTCCTCGATATTTCTGGGCCGGTCGAAATTTTTATTGTTATATGAAAGCCACATATAACCTTCGCAGAGCATCCAGTTTCCAAGACCCCAGCCTGTAAGAATTATTTCTTCTCCCTCTCCGTTTACAATTTTCTGCCCTTTCGCTTTCAAAAAACCTTTTACCAGTTTACGATCAAGTTTTTCAAGCATATTTCTCTCCTTAATAATTACTCATCCCGTGATTTAAGAACTGCCAGAAACGCGCTTTGCGGAAGCTCTACATCGCCGACCATTTTCATGCGTTTTTTTCCTTCTTTCTGTTTTTCCAGAAGCTTTCGTTTGCGCGTAACATCTCCGCCGTAGCATTTCGCGAGCACGTCTTTGCGCAGAGCGTTGACAGTTTCGCGCGCGATTACCTGGCTTCCAATCGCTCCCTGGATCGGGATTTTAAACTGCTGGCGCGGAATTTCGTCGCGCAGTCTTTCGCAAACCTTGCGCGCGCGATCGTACGCGCTTTCCTTAAAAACCAGCTGAGAAAGCGCGTCAACTGCCTTTCCGTTAAGGAGAATATCCAGCTTTACAAGCTCTGTCGGTTTGTAGCCTGAAATATCATAGTCGAATGACGCGTAACCGCGGCTGATGCTCTTTAAACGGTCGTAAAAATCGAATAACACTTCGGAAAGCGGCATGTCGTAAATCATTTCGACCCGTTTTTCATCAAGATAGGTCATGTTTGTCTGAACGCCGCGCTTTTCCATGCAGAGCGTCATGATGTTTCCCAGATAGTCAGACGGAGTAATTACGGACGCGCGGATGTAGGGTTCTTCGGCTTTTTCGACGCGTCCTTCGTCAGGGTAGTCAATTGGGTTGTCAATCATTTGCTCGCCTGCTTTTGTGTACACCTTGTATTTAACAGACGGAGCCGTAAAGATTACCGATTGATCAAACTCGCGCTCCAGACGTTCCTGAATAACTTCAAGGTGTAAAAGGCCAAGAAAGCCGCAGCGGAAACCAAATCCCAAAGCGGCTGAAGAATCCTTTTCATAAATAAGGGACGCGTCGTTAAGTTTGAGTTTTTCCATGCTTGTACGCAGCTCTTCGTAGTCATTTGAGTCCACAGGATAAATTGAGGAAAAGACAACAGGCTTTACTTCGCGGAAACCGGGCAGAGCTTGTACACAGGGATTCTCTGCGCCTGTTACCGTGTCGCCGACATGCACATCGCTTACAGTCTTAATTCCCGCTATAACATACCCGACATCTCCCGCCGATAATTGCGCGGTTTCAACTAACGCAAGTTTAAAAACGCCCGCTGTTTCAACTTCATAAACGGAGTTATTCGACATAAAGGAAATTTTCATTCCTTTTTTTATTTTCCCGTCAAAAAGACGAAGATGGACTACAACTCCGCGGTAAGGATCGTAATGGCAGTCAAAAATAAGAGCCCGCAGAGGCTGTTCGCTGCCGCCTTTTGGAGCGGGGATTCTGCTGACGATAGTTTCAAAGAGTTCGTCAATTCCTGTGCCCTGCCGCGCTGAAACCAAAACCGCGTTCTGCGCGTCAAGACCGAGATCTTTATCAATCTGCTTTTTTACACGGGGAATGTCGGCGGCAGGCATATCTATTTTATTAATAACAGGGACTATTTCAAGGTTGTGTTCAAGCGCGAGGTACATGTTCGAAAGGGTCTGCGCCTGCACTCCCTGCGTCGCGTCCACAAGAAGAAGCGCTCCTTCGCATGAGTTTATCGCGCGGCTGACTTCGTAACTGAAATCAACATGACCAGGAGTATCTACAAGATTGAGGATGTACTCGTTTCCGTCAGAGGCAGTGTAGGGAATTGTGACAGCCTGACTTTTTATGGTGATGCCGCGCTCCCTCTCAATATCCATATTGTCCAGAATCTGATCTTTAAAGTTGCGATCATCCACTAGTTTCGCTTTTTGAATGAGTCTGTCGGCGAGCGTGGATTTGCCGTGATCGATGTGCGCGATAATGCAGAAGTTACGGATGTATTGAGTTTGTGCCATTTTATCAATTGTAGCTTAACTGGAGGCTGTTATTCAAGGAGACGGTTTACAGCTGAGTTAATTAGTTGATTCCATGCGGGATACAAACGTATTTTTACAAACTCACTGTTTTGACGCGATGTTCTGTATTTCTTTTGTCGGGCTTATCATTTTTGTGATTACTTTTGGGTTATGTAAAACCGCGGTCCAGCAGATATGTTCGTATATTTCTCGTCCGTAGCGTTTTTGAAACGCCTCTGTATTAAAGTTGCTGATAAAATCCGCTGACTTATTATTAAGAGCCGCCTGTATGCAAACCTGAATATATTTGTTATATGATAATAAATCATCTCTGATTAATTTAAAGTAATTGCCGATATCGGGGCATTTTGCCGCTTCCATGCAGATGGAAAAATAATTCTGTTTACCAAGCGCTTCCGGTACAACGTTCTCAAGGACTGAGCATGTTTTTTCCGCGGCCGCCATGCAGATATTCGCGTAATGCGGGCTGCCTTTTAATTTAGCGATATTAATATATTTTACCGCATACGGATTCTCGGTTACAGCGCTAAGGCAAAGTTTCGCGTATTGAGTAATATCCATTTTATCGATATCCCTTATTGCGCGAAGTTTTTTAACGGCCTGCCTGTACCCCTGCCTGTCATAGAAAAACTCAATCTTTCGCCCTTTTTGCGCGAGAGAGTCTATTTTTGTTTTTATCGCGTTGATGTAACCCGCGGCGAAAATATTTTCCTCAATGTTCAGGAGCTTTAATTTAGGAAGCGAGAATATGTTTTCAGGGAGTTTATCCAGAAGATTATCGTGAATATGGATGTTCTCAAGGTTTTGAAGGTTTGCGATTTTTTTATCAAGCTGCGAAATTGCCGTGCAGCCGAACTCGAATGTTTTTAAATTCTTCAGCGTGTAAACTGAAGGAGGAACATCTATGACCATATTGCCTGCGAATGTAAACTCCTGCAGGGCTTTCATGTTCGCGAAAATATCCGGGATTTCCTTTATTTTAAATTCGCTTCCAAGAATGCAAAGCCTCTCAAGTTTGTTCAATCCGGTTATCGAATCAAAGATTTTCCCTTCTGTGATCATGTGCCGCAGTTCCAGTTCCTTTAAGCCCGTAAGAAGCGTTATATTGTGATGCCCTTTTCCGACGTCTACGCCTGACATTTTAAATGATTCAAGAGCGGAACAGGAGGAGAGTATTTTAGCGGCTTGCTCAAGGTCAAAGGTTTTTCTGTTCTTGTAAAAGAGATCGTTTATATGTATTTTTTTTAATGATTGATGATTCTTAAAAGACTCAGGTAAGGACGGAACTGTCCTTTCATCGTACTTTACCATAATTGCAAGGTCTTCAAGGCTGGAAAGTTCCCCTAGATTATCCGGGAGAGCGGCATCGGAATAAAGGTCGAGAGCTAGGATTTTAAGGGTCTTAAGGGATGTTATTTCCGCCGGTAAAACCCAGTCTTTGTTCATTCTTATGTATAGCGATTCAAGTTTACCGGCTTTTAAAAGGCCTGTTGGAAATGAAGGAAGCTCGCTGCAGCGGCATGAGAGAGAGCGTAAAGACGGAAGGCTGAAAATAAAACCGGGGATTTCCTTTATATCGGTATGAGAGATATCCAGATTTTCCAAAGCCTTGCATTTTCCCAGAATTGAAGGAATTTCTGTTAATGCGTGCTGGTTATCAAGATTTATTATTTTTATTGTGTCTTTTACTTTCGCGATACGCTTTGATATTTCGTCTAAATCCTTGCATTTTACCCCTTCGGGCGCGATTCCAAGGTCGGGATCCCCGTCGGTATAATGCAGGTCAAGCTCGTCTTTATTTATCTCTTTAGGCATATTTAATGTAATAATAATTTAATAATGGCAAATTCACAAGAGTGAATTATCATACATAAAACAAAGTGTTAAAATGCTTCAGGCTGAGCATAAATGGGTAATGACGCCTTTTGTTTCAATTGAACTTGCACCCATAATATTTTATAATATAAAAAAGGATATTGTCATGATTGAGCTATTTAATACAGGCGTATATTTAATTAACGGAAAAGATATTATTGAAGATGACGCTGATGGCGCCGCTAAACTTTCGCGGCTCGGCGTTTCTGTTACAAAAGAACAGGCTAAAGACGGCACAATCGCCGCGGGTATTCTTCGCGCTCATAACAAAAGCGATGATAAAAGCAAACTTGAACTGAAGTTCGACTCCCTTACCTCGCACGATATTACCTATGTTGGGATTATACAGACAGCGCGCGCGAGCGGGATGGATAAGTTCCCACTGCCGTATGTACTGACAAACTGCCATAACAGTCTTTGCGCAGTAGGCGGAACTATCAATCAGGATGATCATGTATTCGCGTTGTCCGCCGCGCGAAAGTACGGCGGCGTGTATGTTCCTCCCCATCTTGCAGTTATCCACAGTTACAACCGCGAAATGATGGCAGGATGCGGCAAGATGATTTTAGGCTCTGACAGCCACACCCGCTACGGCGCTCTTGGTACAATGGCGGTCGGCGAAGGCGGCGGAGAGCTTGCCAAACAGCTTGTCGGAAGAACTTACGACATGAGCGCTCCTCCTGTTGTCGGCGTTTTTCTTGAAGGCGAGCTTTCAAAGGGAGTAGGCCCTCAGGACGCGGCGCTTGCGATTATCGGAAAAGTTTTTAATAACGGATTTGTTAAAAATAAAGTAATGGAGTTTATCGGAGACGGCGTTTGTAAAATGTCCGTTGATTACCGCAACGGAATTGACGTGATGACTACGGAAACATCCTGCTGGTCGTCTGTCTGGAAAACGGATGCCAAGGTTAAGGAATATTTACAGGAGCGGATAAGAGGAAGCGACTTTAAAGAATTAAAACCAGCCGCCGCCGCGTATTACGACGGATTTATTAAAGTTGATCTTTCAAAAATTGAGCCGTGCATCGCCCTGCCTTTTCATCCGAGCAATGTGTACACAATCCGCGAGCTGAAGGAAAACGCCAAAGACATACTCGCTAAAACTGACGAAGAAAATAAAAACTCAGGTTTAAATCTGAATTTAAACCTGAAATGTTATAGCGGCGGCGTATGGGCGCAGCAGGCTGTAATAGCAGGCTGTTCCGGCGGTATTTTTGAGAATATCATGGCGGCCTGCGATATTATCAAAGGAGCTTCGATTGGAAACGGCAATTTTTCAATGAGCGTGTATCCTGAAAGCCAGCCGACTTTTCTGGAGCTTGTTAAAAACGGCGCGGTTGAGACTTTTATGAAAGCAGGCGTTCTTGTGCGGGAAGCGTTCTGCGGCCCATGCTTCGGAGCGGGAGACACGCCAGCGAATACAGAGCTTTCTGTCCGCCACGTTACGCGCAACTTTATGAACCGCGAAGGATCTAAACCCAATGACGGGCAAATCGCCTCTGTCGCGCTTATGGACGCTCGTTCAATTGCCGCTACCGCGGTTAACGGCGGAAAAATCACTTCAGCGGCGGAGATTGACGCTAATTACAACAGCTACAAGTTTTTCTTTGATAAAAGCATTTATGACAAGAGAGTTTATAACGGAACAGGCAATCCTAAAACGCAGACAGAGCTGGTATTCGGACCTAATATCAAAGACTGGCCCAAAATGCCTGCGTTAGCCGATAACCTGTTGTTAAAAATAGTAAGTTATATTACAGATTCTGTTACTACGACTGATGAGCTTATTCCGTCTGGTGAGACTTCTTCTTACCGTTCTAATCCGCTTAAACTCGCTGAGTTTACATTAAGCCGGAAAGATCCCGGTTATGTGAAAAGAGCGAAAGAAGCGCAGTTAATGAATAGTGAGAAATCAGAGATGAAGAATGAGGAATTGATGAAAATTTTTAAAAAAATAAACGGTATTGACGGCTGCTCTCAGGTTACAATTGACAAAATAGACATAGGAAGCGCTGTTTTCGCGAAAAAGCCAGGAGACGGCTCAGCGAGGGAGCAGGCAGCTTCATGTCAGAGGGTGCTCGGCGCAGGCGCGAACTTCGCTCTTGAGTACGCGACAAAAAGATACAGATCGAATCTTATCAATTGGGGGATTCTGCCGTTTCTTGTCACTGACGGGAATGTTTTTGAACTTGGAAGCTATGTTTTCTTAGCGGGAATTAAATCGGCGGTTCAGGAAAAGAAAGAGACAATCACGGGCTTTGTGTTAGGCGAAAATGTAACGGAAATTAAATTGACGTTAGGCGAATTAACGGGCGCAGAGCGGCAAATTTTAATAGACGGCTGCCTTATTAACTATTACTCGCATAATTAAATTTAAGTATTAAAAAAGCTTTGATTAATTGCCTTTAATGATTTGTTATTTGCCTGTTAACAATTTCCTTATCAGATAACAGCTGTCTGTTATCCGGAAATTCAACAAGACCTTCGTTCAGTATACACAGAGCTTCGTCATAATTTCGCCTGTTCCATTCCGCGGCGAAACGGTTGTGATAATCTGCCGCAAGATTGCTTTTGTACGCGCCAAGAGACTGTTCAAGTTCGCGGATGGGACCAAAACTCTCAATTGCGTCTTCAAGGAAGACAATCGCGCTTCGTAAATCGCGCGCCGCGCTAAAGGAAGCGGCTGTTTTTAACAATGCGAAAATAATTATTTCATTCGCGCGGCTTTCAGAAAGGCGGTTTTCTTCCCTTGCCTGCCGGACAGCGTCAATAACAGAATCTGCGGCTGCTTTGCTGTTGATTCTGTTGGCGCGGTATACAAGGTCTGCTTCTATAATTTCCGCATCAAAAACCGCGTAATATTCTTTTGTGATATATGCTTTATTATTCTCAAGGAAATTTCTTGCTTCAGAAAATCTTAGCTCTCTTAAAAATCGCGTAATCCTGTTGTTTACAGCAGCATGTAAATAAGCGCTCCAGCGGTCAGTGTTTGGATACGCCAAAGATGCTGATAAAGCCCAGTTTATGCCGTCTTCTTCCCTGTTCGCTCTTAAAAGAGAGCCTGCGTAATTAAAAAGCCTGTCAAAAAGATCATTTCGCGGATCAGAAAATAAATGCCCGCTGTAAACGGCTGAGCCGATGTCAGCTAACGAGCCTCCCAAAAGAAGAGCTGCCCTGTCTGCCGCAAGCGGAACAGCGCCTGAGAAATTGTTTCTTCTTTCAAAATCCGCGATTCTGTTATTTAAAATCAGAGAAATCATTTCTATCTTACTTATAGTCAGGCGATCGCGGTAATTTTGCGCGGGAACATATGTAAAGCCTGTAACTCTTCCGAATTGATCGTGGAATTCTCTTCTGTTGCCGGGATCAAAACCGTAGCGGTTTGTTGTCTCAACATCAAAATATTCTCCTTCAATATGAACCGTTACAAAAGCATGTTCTCTTGTAATGACTCCGCTTGTGTTTATTCCGGCCGACTCGCATAAAATCATATAAAGAACAGCGGAGGAGACACAGTTAAAACTTCCGCTTGTAAAAATTGTGTCAATTCTTGTCTGATAAATTGAATAGGTTCGCAGAATATTCCTGTGCATATAATTTAAAATATATTCAGCTCTTTCTTTTCCCAAAGGAGGCAAATCGTTTGCGTTGTTTAAAGCGGTTACTATCGAGGTTATTCTTGAATAGCCTGTGTCAATCACGGCTCCTGATGCCCAAAGGCTTATTTCAGCGAGTTCTGCCCAGGAATAGCCGTTATTTTGTTTTCCAAGTGAATAATAATCAAGCGCTTTTGGATCAGGAGTAAAACGCGGAAACGCACTTTGCGCCGGAAGACTGGTTTTAAAAACAATAAAAAGTAACAGTGTAAAGAAAAGTGTGATTGACTGTTTTATCTTCACAATTTACTATAAAACAAACTGTTATAAATGTAAAACAGTTTAGGAGTCGCAATGCCTGTTGACAAAGCTGATTTGCTTATAATTGGCGCAGGTCCTGCCGGGTTTACCGCCGCTCAGTACGGAGCAAGGGCAAATTTAAAAGTAATTGTTATCGAACAGCTTTCCCCGGGCGGGCAGCTGGCGGTAATTGACGCGCTTGAAAATTACCCCGGTAATGTTGATCAGCTTGATGAATCGGGAAATGTAATTGGCAGGTTAAAAACAGGTTACCAGATCGCTGTGGATATGCACAGACAGGCTGAGAACTTCGGCGCGGGTTTTTTATATAGTTCCGTAGCATCATTAAAAAAGGAACACGGTGTATTTACTGCCGGACTTGCTGACGGAACATCAATAGCAGCGCCGGCTGTAATAATTGCGGCAGGATCAAAACCGCGTCTTTTGGATATTCCGGGAGAAAAAGAATTTACAGGGAAGGGAGTTTCATACTGCGCGACATGCGATGGAAATTTTTATAAAGGGAAAAAAATAATTGTCGCAGGAGGAGGAGACGCAGCCTGCGATGAAGCGCGCTTTCTTTCGCGGCTGACGGATAAAATCACTCTTATTCACCGCAGAGACACATTACGCGCACAGAAATCTCTTATACAAAGAACGATTGAAAACCCAAATATTAAAGTGCGGTTTAACACTGTAATTAAAGAAATAAAAGGGGATGCAAAAGTTAAATCGGTAATATTAGCTGACACTAAATCAGGCGCGGCGTATGAAGAAGATACGGACGCTGTTTTTATTTTTGCCGGAACTGTTCCGCAGTCCGCGCTGGCAGGCGGATTGAATGTTTCTCTGGACGAGAGCGGATATGTCATAACGGATAAAAAAATGGCAACTAACGTATCAGGTTTATACGCGGCGGGCGATATCAGAAGCGGCGCGTTCCGTCAGGTAATAACAGCCGCCGCCGACGGCGCGATTGCCGCTCACAGCGCTTCGCAATACATTGACAAGACAGGGAACAAGGAATGAAGCCCGGTAATAATCATATTTTTACCTCTGGATATCAAATAATAACTTCCGATCCCCGATCCCTGATATCTTCTTTAAAAAATCTTATCATTATTTTGTTATTCGCACTTATTACCGCTCCGGTTTCCTCTCTTAGTTTTCACGATGACATTCCTCCCGAAGAGCTTGCGGCGGCAATTGAACGGGAGATGACAGACGAGCAGGCTCTCGCTCAGCTGTTAATGCTCGGCTGGGTCGGAGAAGATCCCTCCCCGCTTATAATGGAATGGATACGCCAAAGAGGCATCGGAGGCGTAAAAATATTCGGATGGAATACAAATGATACACAGAGACTTGCGAGAACTGTAGGTCAGCTTCAAAGAGCAAGCCTTGAAAGACAATACAATATACCTCTTCTTGTGGCGACAGATCAGGAAGGCGGATGGATTCGCCATATAAAAGGAGCTACATCCGAAACTCCCGGAAACATGGCAATCGGCGCCTCCGGTTATCCTCGCGACGCTTATTTATCCGGTTATTACATTGGAAAAGAACTTGCTATTCTCGGAGTCAATATGAATTTCGCGCCCGCTGTCGATCTTTTTACAAACCGCGATTCCACGCTGATAGGTCCGCGCGCTTTTGGAAGCGATCCTGTCAGCACCGGTATATTAGGCGCGGCATTCGCGAGGGGGCAGCTTGCTGCGGGTGTTATTCCAACAGCGAAACATTATCCCGGCCACGGGGATACAGCTCTTGATTCACACGGCATTCTGCCGAGAATTGATATCAATTATGAAACTTTGTGGAACAGGGAATTAATCCCATACCGTATGCTTGTAGCGGAAGGACTGCCTGCCGTAATGAGCGGACATCTTGCTTTTCCGCAGATGGAAAGCGGATCAGCGCCGGCGTCCCTTTCTCCGTGGTTCCTCCGCGATGTGTTACGCGACAGAATTAACTTTAAGGGAGTTGTAATAACCGATGATTTGCTGATGACAGGCGCTGTATCATATCTGGGCACTGTTCCCCGGACAGCGAAGCAGGCGATTATTGCAGGTAACGATATTATTATGTTTTCCACTACGCCTGTTTTAAATGATCAGATATGGAGCTATCTTATTAACTCAATGAGGGATGAAGAAGACTTCCGTAAGATAGTAAGAGCTTCGGCGCGAAGGGTGCTTGAGTTAAAATTAAAATACCTTCGCGGTCCTGCAAGCGTTCCGTTTATTCCCGATCCTGTCAGAGTAGAAGCTGAAATTCCAGACGCTGAAGGTTCCGCGTTTTTTCTTAATCTCGCCGCGCGAAGCGTAACATTTGTTAAACCTGTTCCTCCCGATTCGCTGTTTCCGCTGACAAGCGAAAACGCGGGCCGTGTTCTTTTAGCGGGCAGATTTACTGATTTTTTTACATACGGCAGAGCGGCATTTCCCGGCGCTCTTACATACAGTTATACATCAACGACCAGTCCCGTCAATATTGTTTCTGTTGCGCGTAACGCAGATACGGTAATACTCTGTCTTTCCGACACTTCGGATTTGCGCATACTCGGAGGTTTACAGCAGTTGAATAAAAGAGTGATCGTTTTTTCTATACTCAGCCCTGTTCATATTGAAAGCGTTCCGTGGGTTACAGGCGCTGTCGCTGTTTACAGTTACGCTCCCGAATCATTTGCCGCGGGATTTTCCGCCATAATCGGCAGAATCCCCGCGCAGGGTGTTCTTCCGTATGAATGGTGAAAGAACGCCGCCTGATCCGCAAATTCCCAAAACGGAATTCTCATGGCGTAAAATGAAAAAAACCGGCGCTTCTCCCGTTGAAGATTTTCTATTAGATATTGAAAATGATTATGTCAGCGCGTGCGGCCGCTTTCTTCTTCGCTATAAGGCTTCGGGAAACGTAAAGGACCCTGTATGGCTGTTACGAAAAAAAAAGGATGAAATTAAAGCCCTTGTCATTAATTCCAGAAGCACTGTTATTCCTGTGCTTTGCGGTTTAAGTGAAATTCCGCATCCGAATTTTTTAAAAGGTTTTCTGCGGCTAAAGAAGATTCATTCACTGCAGGGGCTTAAGAATGAAGTAATCGTTTTTGAAGATGAAATAAAAAAAATCGGATGGAAAACAGCTGACATAATTGATTACGATCTTATGAGTCTTGACAGTCCTCCCGAAAAAATGAGTTTGTCCTGCGGCCCTGCCAGTCTTGTACTTCGGGTTCCATCCATGATCGATTTAGACGCGATTGCGCCGCTTCAGGCCGCATATGAAAAAGAGGAAGTCCTGCCTAAAGGTTCTGTCTTCAGCCCCGCCGCAAGCAGGATAAATACCGCGCAAATAATAGCGAACGGAAAAATTCTCACGGCGCAGCTTAACGGGCGCTTTGTCGGAAAAATCAATGTAAGCGCGGTTTCTTTTACCCGTTATCAGGTAGGAGGCGTTTATGTCCATCCGCATTTTCGCGGGCAGGGAATCGCGCGGAGAATGGCAGTTGAGTTTATATCATCACTTATAAACGAAGGCAGGGGAGTGACACTTTTTGTCAAGAAAATCAACGCCGCTGCCCGTAATCTTTATTCAAGTCTGGGTTTCTCTTACAGGGGAGATTACAGAATTACCTATTATTAACTTGCCTCTATTCATTTTAACAAATTTATGTATAATAAACATTGTGGCATACCTCTACGAAACACATCTTCATACAACCGGCGTAAGTAAATGCGCAGTCTCGCTTGGAGCGGAATATATTGCTTCGTACATAGATAAAGGTTACTCCGGCATGATAGTAACCGATCATTTTTACAACGCGAACTGCGCGGTGTCAAGAAAACTTCCGTGGAAAGACTGGGTAGACCGTTTTTGCAGAGGATATGAAGAAGCGAAAGAAGAGGGCGACCGTCAGGGGTTTGATGTTTTTTTCGGATGGGAAGAAACTTTCGACGGCTGCGATGATTATCTTATTTACGGACTTGATAAGTCGTGGCTGCTGGATCATCCGGAAGTCCGCCACTGGACAAGAGGCGAACAGTACCGAGCGGTAAGGCAGGCGGGCGGCTGCGTTGTTCAGGCGCATCCGTTCAGGCAGCGTTTCTATATTCCCCGCGTGGTTCTCTCTGCAGGGTGCGTAGACGGCGTAGAAGCCGCCAACGGCGGGCACGAGGATGTTTCTTTTGACGCGCTTGCCTGCCGTTATGCGAAAAAACTGGGAAAGCCTATTACGGCGGGAACAGATATTCACGACGCTAACGCCGTTTATTACGGAGAAATCTTCGGAGTGTATACCGATAAAAAAATTAATGATATTTCCGATTATGTGAAAATGATCCTGGATGACAATATCGCAGGCATTAAAGTCGGCAATGATGCGTTTTATTATCACGATAATTCAGAAGAACCGGAAAGATTAAAATTTCACGGATCGGAAAGCGTCAGAATTCCGGTCGAAATCCGCGACGGGGAAGATCGCGTAACAGGAAAGCACTGGAAAGAATTTCTGTAATAGAGTTGTCAGGGAACGCGGCAGGTTTCTTCAATGTTAATAATTTTATTTCCATACATATAATCTCAATGTATAATTAATTAAGGAGCGTATATGAATGAAAAAATAGCCCGGATTCCCGAACGAATAAAAGAGTTAAGGGAAATACTGGAAATCAGCGCGCTTGATATGGCGAAGGATACCGGTATTCTTTTTGATGTTTATAATAAATATGAAAAAGGAGAGCTTGATATTCCGATCAGCGTTTTATATACAATCGCGGGAAGGCTCGGAACTGATGCTACAGTTCTTCTTACGGGCGAAGAGGCGAGAATGGACAGCGCCGCGGTCTGCCGCAAGGGCAAGGGAGTGCAGATTGAGCGTTACCCGGGTTATGAGTTTTCAAGCCTCGCTTATAACTTTAAAAACAGGGACATGGAGCCCTTGCTTGTAACTCTCGATTCTTCAAAGTTTCCAGCTCCTTTTGTTTCGCATTCAGGGCAGGAATTTAATTATGTTGTAGAAGGACAGGTGAAAATCACGGTAGCGAAGACAGAACACCTGCTCTCCGCGGGCGATTCTATTTATTTTGACGCCCGGCTTCCTCACGGACAGAGCGCTGTAGACGGAAAAGCGCGGTTTCTGACAATAATTCAGGAATAAAAAAATGAATAAAATTCTTTCGCGTTTTTTGCCGCGCATTGATTTTGACAGTTATGAAGATTTTTTTGAAAATTATAAATGCAAAGGGAGCGGTGATTTTAATTTTGCTTACGATGTAGTTGACGAATGGGCCGGGTTGGAGCCTTTAAAACTCGCGCTTTTGTGGACTGATGACACGCAGGAAGTTAAGTCCTTTTCATTCGCTGATATAAAGCGGCTTTCCGACAAGGCGGCGAACGCGCTTCTTTCGTTAGGTGTAAAAAAAGGTGATGTTGTCAAACTTATTTTAAAGCAGCGTCCCGGAGTATGGGTATTGATGTGCGCTCTTTCAAAAATTGGAGCGATATGCATTCCAGGCACATATCAGCTAACAGTAAAAGATTTGGAATACCGCTGCAATGCCGCGAATGTAAAGCTTTTAATTACGGTTGACGACGCCGATGTGCTGGAAAACGCGGCGGCTGTTCTTTCAAAATGCCCGAATCTTGAAAAAGCCGCTGTTATAGGAAAGACAATTCCTGACGGTTTTATCAATATGCGCGCTGAGATTGAAAAAGCCAGTGAGAATTTTTCAAGGATTAAAACCGGCATAAAAGACCCGATGCTCATTTATTTTTCTTCAGGAACAACAGGCCTTCCTAAAATGGTGATTCACAATCATTCTCTTCCGTTAGGCCACATTGTAACTGCTAAGTACTGGCAATGCGTTGAAGAAAATAAAGTTCATCTGACACAAACGGATTCAGGATGGGCAAAGTTCGCATGGGGGAAAATTTACGGTCAGTGGATTTGCGGCGCGGCAGTGGGTGTTTACGACTGGGAAAAATTCACTTCCAAAGGAATGTTAGATGCAATTATGCGGCTGAGGCCGGCTACTTTCTGCGCGACAGCATCGGTATTCCGTTATCTGATAAAAGAAGATCTTGCAGGATATGATTTAAGTTTTATCCGCAGCACGTCTGTCGCGGGCGAGCCGTTAAGCCCTGAAGTTTTTAATAAATTTTCACAGCTTACAGGCCTTGAAATACGCGAAGGATTCGGCCAGAGCGAAACTTCTGTAATGGCGGCGGTTTTTAAATGGCTTACAGTAAAGCCCGGCTCTATGGGAAAACCGGCGCCTCTTTTCGGCCTTAAATTGTTAGATGAAAACGGAGAAGACTGTGACGAAGGCATTGCCGGAAATATGAGCATAACACGCGCAGGAAAAAGCATGTATGAAACTGAAGATGGCAGCTGCGATGCTTTGCCGCCTGTTATCGGCAATTCTGACTTTCCCGGTCTTTTCAGAGGATACTGGAAAGATAAGGAAAGCACAGTTAATAACTGGAGATGCGGCGTTTATCAGACAGGAGACATGGCGTGGAAAGATGATGACGGCTATTTATGGTTTGTCGGCCGCAACGATGATGTTATAAAATGTTCAGGCTACCGTATCGGGCCTTTTGAGGTAGAAAGCGCTCTTATGGAACATCCGTCGGTGCTTGAGTGCGCGGTAACAGCCGCTCCAGATGCCATGCGCGGCCAGATCGTGAAAGCGACAGTCGTTCTTGCGCGCGGTTACAGCGCCTGCGATGAATTAATCCGGGAACTTCAAAGCCATGTCAAGCGCGTAACCGCTCCTTATAAATATCCGCGTATAATTGAATTTACAAATGAGCTTCCAAAAACAACCAGCGGAAAAATAAAGCGCATGGAAATACGCAAAAAGGATTTTAATTAATTAGCTATTGCCATTGAGGATAATTTAAATCTTATGTATAATATTCGCATGGTTAACGTTGCTTTTACTGGGGGAGGGACAGGAGGGCATATTTATCCGGGCCTTGCGGTAGCGGCAGAGTTAAAAAAACTGCTGCCTGAAGGCGGGATTCAGATATTCTGGATTGGTTCCTCCTCCGGCATGGATCGCGAATTGGTTGAAAACGCCGGAATTGAATTTTTCGGAGTACCTTCCGGAAAACTAAGACGTTATTTTTCTTTACGGAATGTTATCGATATATTTAAAATACTCGGCGGTTTTTTCGCGTCAAGAAAAATTTTAAAAAAGAAAAAAGCAAAACTGCTTTTCTCAAAAGGCGGTTTTGTGAGCGTTCCGCCCTGCGCGGCAGCGGCTTCACTTGGGCTTCCTGTTTTTACGCATGAATCCGATTTCAGCCCCGGCCTTGCGACGAAAATTAATTCTCGTTTTGTTTCCGGCAAAGGAAGAATTTTTACCGCATATGATGATACTGTCCGTTTTCTTCCGAGAAAAGTTCAGGACATTGCAATAATCAGCGGCAATCCTGTGCGTAGTGATTTTCGTTTCGCCGATCCTGAAAAGGGCAGGGCATTTCTTGATCTGGACAGTAATGCGCGGATTCTTTTAATTCTGGGAGGAAGTCAGGGAGCGCAGGAAATCAACGATCTTGTCCGCGCAGCTTTGCCTGCATTAACAGAGATTTATACTGTAGTGCATCAAAGCGGTCCCGCTTTATCATGGGACATTCCTGCTTCATTTAAATATAAACCATACCCTTATTTTAAGAATGAAATGCCCCATGTTATGGCGGCGGCGGAATTAGTTATGGGAAGAAGCGGAGCGGGAGTTTGGGAATGGGCTGTTTTAGGTAAGCCGATGATCCTGCTTCCGTTAAGAGGATCCGGAACCAGGGGAGACCAAATTGAAAACGCGCGCTTTTTTGAAAAAGCCGGAGCTGCATATATTTTACCTTCTCCTTCCGGAAACGGCGGAGATGTGAACATACAGGAATTTATCAATGCTGTAAATTCATTTGCGAATGACGCTGAAAAAAGAAAAACATTCAGCGCGGCATCCGCAAAGATTGGGGAAAAAGACGGAGCAGGAATTATCGCGCGGGTTTTAACGGAAAATACCGGGGAGGGAAAGTGACTTTTGCTGTAATAGATTTTATTTTTTTAGGACTGCTCGGGCTTTTCATGATCCGCTGTTATCTGAAAGGATTTGTCAGCGAAGTTTTCACAATGGCCGGCATTGTTCTTGGCCTTCTTGCGGCGCTTTTTCTTCATAAAAACGGAGGTGATTTTTTAAGGACGCAATTCTGGCCTGATTTAAAAATCATACCGGAGATAATCGCTTTTATCGCGTTATTTATAATTGTTTTAATTGTCGTAAAGCTTCTGGCGATTATGTTAAAGGGAATAATTGACGGGATTAAACTTGGCGGAATAGATCGTTTTCTCGGTCTTATTTTCGGGCTGGCCGAAGGCGTCGCAGTGGTCAGTCTTGTGCTGTTTCTTGTGGAAATTCAGCCGCTTTTTAGTCCGTCTATAATTCTGTCAGGAAGTTTTTTCGCAGACATTCTTCTTCCTCTGATCACAGGCGAGGAAAAAATATACGCTTTGCATTATGAAATTTTAAATCAACTGCGGATAACATAAATATATTTAACTGTTTCAGGAGTATACAAGTGTTTGAGAATATCATTGAGCAGGGAGCGGTTCATCAGTTAGGTGATGATATAATTAATCATCGCGCCGCTCCTTCCATGCAGTTTTTCGGGCCGTCTTATTCGGGCAAGAGCAGCGCCGCGCTGGAGTTAGCGCGCGTTTTATCCTGTGAAAAAGATTCAGCTTGGAAATGCGCCTGCCCTTCATGTGAAAAACACCGTCTTCTTATGCACGATGATCTTTTACTGCTCACAAATCGTTCCTTATTACCTGTTATTACAGCCTGTAAATCCGCATTCCTGAGAAATCCGTCAAATGTAAATTCAAGGCTTGTTTTTTACCGCTCTCTTCGCAAACTGTTAATAAGCTTTTCTCCCGTTATTATGGAAGATGATCCAAAATTACCCAAGATCAATTCCGTTCTTCAGTCTCTTGATGAAAAATTAAGCGAGTACCGCGCGGTTAGCGAGTCACGCGCTGACGGGGAAAAACTCGCAAAATACTGCGATTCAATGATTAAAGACGCGGTTTCTCTTGAAAAAGACGGGTTTAGCAGCATTATCACTATTGGACAGATCAGGCGCGCTTCCATGTGGTGCAGACTAGCACCTAACGGAAAGCATAAAACGCTGATAATTGAAAATGCCGAAAACATGAGGGATGAAGGGCGCAATTCGCTTTTAAAGCTTTTGGAGGAACCTCCCTCATCTGTCAGCATTGTTCTTACAGCGCAAAGGAGAGAATCAATAATGCCGACAATTCTTTCGCGCCTTAGGCCGTATCGTTTTTTAAAAAGGAGCGAAGAAAGCGAAAAAATAATTATACGAAAAGTATTTCAGGATTCAACTGATAAAAAGTCAGTAAAAGCGGGAAGCTCTCTTATTAACGCGTATCTGGATTCATTTCTTTCGGGAAGATCTGAAAAATTGGAAGCGGCAGCCGCGTGGTTTGTTATAAGTATTGCGCGGATTGCTTCCCTTCGCGCCGCAAATAACGGAATGGATAAAGACGCTGCCCGCGGAGGGGGAGCTTCAGTGTTTTTATACGCCGCAGAAGAGCGTTATGCGCAAATTGCCGGATCGGCGGGATTAGAACAAAGTATAAAAAGCGCATATCTTGTTAAAACTCTTCTTGCCATGTTAGATAATTTTAAGGATGATTCATTCGCGCGTTTTTTAAAAATTTGCCTTGATATTGTCAGCGATGTTACGCGCGCAATAAATAAACCGCAATTTTCCGCGTACAATGATGTTTTTAAAAAATATATAGGCGAAGCTGTAACCGCGGTTAACGTATTGAATATGAACGCGGCAATCATGCTTGAAAGCCTTATATATAAATTAAAAACAGCGCTTGTAAGAGGCGGCTATGGTTGATTTTTTCAGGCGCGCATTGGAAAAATTTGACAAACTCAATCCTGAACAGCGCCGCGAGCTTTTTTTATCCGCGGTGGATGAAATAAAACTTTTTAAAAACGTGCTTGATTCAATCGATAAGGGAATTCTTGTCTGTGATGAAAAGCACCGCCTTTTAATTGCGAATAAATGGGCGCAGCGGCTCATCCCGATGAATTATACAGAAGGAGCGAAACTGCATACTGTAATCTGCGATGATCGGATTATTAACGCTTTCAGGGATATTATTATAAACAGGGAAAAAATCGTTGATAAGGAAATGTATTACGAGCATCAGGGGCGCAACAGGCTGTTTTCTGTCAACGTGGTTCCTCTTGTGCAAAATGGGCACATAACAGGAACCCTTATCTATATAGATGATATAACAGAAAAAAGGAAAGGAGAGGCGAGGCTGCGAAGAGCGGAGAATCTTGCGAGCCTTACAACGCTTGCGGCCGGCGTCGCGCATGAAATAAAAAATCCGTTAGGTTCAATTTCGATACATCTTCAGTTATTAAAAAAAACATTAGCAAAAAAATTAAACGCCGCATCGAACATCGAGTCATATCAGGACGCGGAACATCAGACAATGGATTTGTCTTTTAATAAGTATTTTGACGTTATAAACGAAGAAGTTGAAAGACTTAACCGCATTGTTGTGGATTTTCTTTTTGCCGTACGCCCTGTAAACCTTGAGCTGCGCGAAGGAAGCGTCAATGATCTTTTAACTCAGATAATGGATTTTGTGCGTTATGAGATGGAACAATCAAACATTATGTGTTTTCTGGAACTTGATGAAAATGTTCCGAAAATCCTGATGGATGAACGTTATATGAAACAAGCTTTTCTCAATCTTGTGAAAAATTCACAGGCCGCTATGCCGCAGGGCGGTATTTTCACCGTATCTACTGATTATTCCGATGATGAAATCAAAATAACGGTAAATGATACAGGCGAAGGAATAAATAAAGATAATATCGGTAAGATATTTGAACCATATTTTACAACAAAAGATACTGGAACAGGTCTTGGGCTTACTCAGGTTTATAAAATAATAAAGGAACATAACGGCGAGATAACAGTTGATTCAGTAACCGGCTTTGGGGCTGAGTTCAGAATCAGCCTTCCGTCTCCTCAGACAGATAAACGCTATCTTGATTTTAACGGAGGAAGTATAGCATGAATTTCCGTCTTCTCGTAATTGACGATGAAAAAAATATCCGCGAAGGGCTTGCTGAATTCTTAAAGGACGACGGTTATGAAGCCGTTTGCGCAGCTGACGGCGAAGAAGGCTGGAAACGTTTTTTACTGGGAGACATTGATCTTGTAATTACAGATATGAAAATGCCCGGTCTTCACGGCGACGAACTTATGCGCCGCATCATCGCGAAAGCTCCGGGTTTTCCGGTAATTATTCTGACCGGTCACGGCACAGTTGAAAGCGCTGTAGCAGCAATGCGTGAAGGCGCGTGGGACTTTCTCTCAAAACCTGTAGACCTTGATCATCTTTCCATGAAAGTAAAGCGCGCGCTTGAAACAAGAGAACTTTTTTTCCGTCACCGCAGAATGGAAGAAGAACTGGAACGAAAAAATCAATTTAAATCCATCATCGGCAATTCGCGTAACATGCGCGATGTTTTTGATACTATGAGCAAAGTTGCTCCGACAAAAGCTTCCATTTTAATAACCGGCGAGTCGGGAGTGGGGAAGGAGCTTGTTGCCGACGCTGTTCACGAACTTTCTCCGCGCAAGGATCAGCCGATGATTAAAGTGCACTGCGCAGCACTATCTCCGACGCTGCTTGAAAGCGAACTGTTCGGCCATGAAAAAGGCGCGTTCACAGGAGCTGTATCTCAAAGGAGAGGCCGCTTTGAACTTGCCTCGGGCGGGACGCTTTTTTTGGATGAAATAGGCGAGATTGATCAGAACATTCAGATAAAACTTCTTAGAGTCCTTCAGGAAAAAAAAATTGAGCGGGTAGGGGGAGAAAAAACAGTTGATACCGATGTGCGTATTATCGCGGCTACCAATAAGGATTTAAAAACTGAAATAGAAAAAGGAAATTTCCGCGAAGATCTTTATTTCCGCCTGAATGTTGTGAATATCCATGTTCCGCCGCTTCGCGAAAGAAAAGACGATATCCCTCTTCTTGCCGCCGCGTTTTTAAAAGAATTATCTCAGGAAAACGGAAAATCAATCGATGGTTTACACGAAAAAGTGAGATCGCGTCTTTACGCGTATGAATGGCCGGGTAATATCCGCGAACTGCGTAACTGTATCGAAAGTTCTGTTGTTATGTGCCAATCAAATGTTATAACAGTTGATGATCTTCCTCCTGTTTTCCGCAATGCGGAAGACGACGGCTGGATTAATATCAGGCTCGGCGCGAACATGGCTGAATGTGAAAAAATTATTATCCGCGATACTTTATCTCACTGTAAGGGAAACAAAAGCAAAGCCGCTGAAACTCTGGAAATCGGACGTAAGACATTGCTGCGTAAGCTCGCGGAGTATGAACTTAATACGCAGGAAGATAAAGAAGAAGAATAAAAACCGCAGAGTTTAAAGGGAAAAAAGCCTGTTTTAAATCAATAACTCTATGCGCTTTTATGATTAATTTAATGAAAACAAATTTTTAAAATTAATTTCTATTTGTAATTCAAGTTCTTTTACATCAATATTGTTTCCAGCTTCGCTGCGTAAAGCTGCGGCTGTTTCCAGTATATTTAAAATATCTGTCCAATGAGAGAATTTCTCCCCCCGGCGCGGCTGAAAGGGAGCGTCAGTTTCAGTTAACAGCCGTTGAGAAGGAAGGAGAGAGCAGCTTCGCATTGCCTGTTTGTGGTTAAGCGTAATTGTATTACCGAATGAAAAATACGCGTTTACGCCGTGTTTAAGAAGAGAGAGCGCTTCTTCATGGCTGCCTGACCATGAGTGAAAAATAACAGCCTTGCACTTTGAAAGTTTTTTTGCGTAAAAAAACATCTTATGCATGGCCCTTCGGATATGAAGGACAACCGGCAGTTCATAATTTAACGCAGCTTCCAGATGAGCTTCAAATATTTTATCCTGTATTTTTTCCGTTTCTTTGAAAGAATCATTGAAAAGATCGAATCCAAACTCTCCGATTGCGGCAATTTTATTTTTTTCAGCCGATTTGTAAAGAAATTCCATTGACGCGCTTAAGTCTGAGTCCTTAAACAGTCTGCCTTTTTCAGAATAAATCGAAGGCAGCTGAGGGTGAGTCCCAAAACATAGAAGCACAGAGCCGTTACGCGATAATTCTTCGTTATACGCAAATTCATTCTCATTCCATGCGCTTACTGCGGCGATTACCCCGGCCGCGCCGTTATGAGATAATATATTTGCGCGTTCCTGTTCTGATTCGGGAAAAACGAACAATAAATCGCATGGATGACAATGCGCGTCTGTAAGCATTAAAGACCTAGTATTAATTTTGCGAAAGAAAAATAAATCATAAGAGACACAGCGTCGCAGATTGTCGTTAAAAGAGGAGCGGACATAATCGCCGGGTCGATTTTCATGCGCTTGGCGAAAATCGGCAGAATACCGCCGACTGTTTTAGCCATTATTATTGTAAAGAAAAGGGATATGGTTATAGTAAGGCACAATTTCCAGTTATGGCTGTTCGTAATAAGTACGCGGAAAAAATTTACAATTCCAAGTCCAAGTCCGCAAAGTACAGCGACACGGAGTTCCTTCCATACTACTATAAGAATATCGCTTAAACCAATTTCACCTACCGCCATGCCGCGGATAATCAATGTTGATGACTGCGAACCTGCGATGCCTCCTGTGTTCATAAGCATCGGAACGAAAGACATAAGGACAGGCACTGCGATTAATCCTTCTTCAAAGCTTGAAATTATAAAGCCTGTTATGGTCGCGGAGAGCATAAGGATCAGCATCCAAACAAAACGGTTTTTTGAATGCTGAAAGATTGATGTTTTTAGATACGCTTCATCGGTAGGAACCAATGCGGCCATCATGTGAATATCTTCTGTATTCTCTTCTACGATTACATCCACGATATCGTCAACTGTGATAATGCCGACAAGCCGCTCTTCTTTGTCAACTACAGGCATCGCCAAAAGGTTATACTTCTTAAATTGATCGGCGACAGTTTCCTGATCATCGGTAGTGCGCGCGAATACAAGATTGGTATCCATAAGATCGCCGATTCTGTCCTGCGGACGCGCGAGCATCATGGTTTTTGCGGATATCGCGCCGACAAGAAGATGGTCATTGCCTGTCACATAACAATTGTAAATCGTTTCTTTGTTAACGCCTGTGCTGCGGATTGTGTCAAATGCTTCCCTTACTTTTGCGTCCTGGCGAAGGTCAACATACTCTGTTGTCATTATGCTTCCGGCTGAATTCTCAGGGTACTGGAGTATCTGATTGATTGTTTTCCTTTTTTCAGGCGGTACATTTTTTAAAACTCTTTTAACTACATTCGCCGGCATCTCTTCGATAAAATCAACAGCGTCGTCAACAAATAACTTATTTATAATTTCGCTGATTTCGTTATCCGTAAGCGCTTCGATAATTGTCTGCTGATGATCGCTTTCCACATACGCGAAAATATCGGAAGCGATATGCTTCGGCAGAATTCTGAATAATTGAATTATTTTTTCGGTATCAAGTTCCTCGAAAATTTCCGCAATGTCAACTGTATTCATATCAGAGACAAGCGCTTTTAGTTTCGAGATATCAAGAAAACCTTCGTTAATGAGCTGTATAATTTCTTCTTTATTCATATAGGTATCCTTGTGACTGTTTTTTAAGGACACCGGACAGAAAGCGTTCTACGGTAAAAACTTTCCCATATATTCACTTTTAGCTAGGCGCAGGTTTTTAGCAAGCCTGCGGTATAATTCTTACTACCGTAAGGGTCGCTGTCCGTGTCGCCGTACGCTGCGCTTTTACGCAAACTCACCTTATAACCTCCTGAAATATATTTGTATTTTTTACAGTTTAAATTATAAATATAAATGTAATAATGTCAATTAATAAAAACAGGAAATTTAATTAAAAAGGGTTTTGCGTTATTATTTTTGCGTCAAGCCTTTTAATTACTGAGTCAAAGAATTCCATGTCAAGCATACTGTCCCGGCTTCTAAGCCCGTGCATTGAAAGCAGATCCTCTGTATATAAATACAGAGGATAGATTTTTGTATTTGCGAAGCTTCGGCTGTAATGGGTTATTACCGGCAATATTCCAAAATCCGAGATCGACAGCTGCACAGGCGCAGAATCAATTTTTGTGAATGTTAAGCAGGCTAAACCTCCGATAATTCTTTCTCTTTGCGTCTGCTGTGATACAAAGTTCCCAAGCGAATAAATTATTAATGTTTCTCCCCCGTCTTCTTTTGTGATTGTCTGCGCGCGCTGAAGCACATGAGGATGATGTCCGATGACAAGGTCTGTATTGTGCTGCGCGAAAAACTGAGCAAGGTTAAGCTGATTTCTGTCAGGTTCAAGCCGGTATTCTTCGCCCCAGTGAATTGAAACGATTAAAAAATCACATAACGGCCTTAATTCATCTATTTCCTCAGCCATTTTTTCTGTGTTTATCAATGAAACCAGATTTGGATTATCAGGCGGCGTCTGAAAACCGTTAAGCCCGTATGTATAAGACAGAAAACCCAGTGTTATATTATTTTTTGTTATAATGCGCGCGCTTTCTCCTTCCTTCCTCGCTCCGATGACAGTCAGTTCCTGAATTGTGTCCAGAAAATCCAGTGTTGAATATAAGCCGTCTTTTCCCATATCCATTGCGTGGTTATTCGCAAGATTTAAAATGTCAAAGCCTGTATCCGCGAGCGTGCGCGCGAGAGATCGCGGCGTATTAAAACGGGGATATCCTGAATAACCGTAGCTTTCTCCCGCCATAACAGTTTCCTGATTAATAAAAGCGAGGTCTGCGTTTTCTACAATGCTTTTTATCTCCGTGTAAATGTGTGAAAAATCATATATTCCGTCTGTGAATGACGAGCGAAGAATTGACTCATGAAACAGATTATCTCCGGCTGCTACAAAAGTAATGCTGTGTTCTTTAGGGATTTCTTCAGTAATACTTTCTCTTTCAATTACGATTGTCTGATTTATTTCAACTGTTTTATTTTTATTGTCATAAACGCAAGAAGAAGAGCCGGCGGCGTAGAATATTAATATAATTATTAATAATTGAAGAATAGAGATGCCTGTAAACTTTTGTTTCTTTGCGGCTTCTATAATAATATTATTATTCATATATTCCAGAAATTACTCTTTGATTGTCTGACAGATCCCTGTAAAAGTCAATGTTCTTAAAACCTTTATGTTTAAGCAGCTTTTTTATCTTTTCCATCTGCCGGGGATCAGCTTCCAGCAGCAATGTTCCGCCGTTTTGCAAATAAAACGGAGCGCTGTCTATAATACGCTCAATTATTTCAAGACCTGATACGCCTCCGTCAAGTGCAATGCGCGGCTCATTCTGCACCTCTGCCTGGAGCGTTTCTATTTCAGCTGATGGAATGTAGGGAGGATTAGAAATAATTACAGAAAATGAGGAAGGATGAGCGATAAGCGCGTCAAATAAATCTCCTTGAAAAAATTGGATTTTATTGTCTCCCAGTAAATTTACAGCATTCTCTTTTGCAATCTCCAGAGCTTCCTTGGATATATCTGCCGCGTAAACTTCAAGTTCAGGTTTTTCGTGTTTAAGCGCAATTGCGGCGGCTCCGCTTCCTGTACACAAATCAAGGATTTTTATTTTGTTAACCTCAAGGCAGCACAGGGTATTTAATCCTTGATCATTATCTTTTTCTTCTGTAAAACTCTGTGTAACTTTGTCGTTTTTCTTTTTGGATATTTGCAAGCTGATTATTTTTACAGCCGCTTCAACCAGGGTTTCAGTATCTGGGCGCGGAACAAGCACAGAATTATTTACCTTAAACTCAAGGCCTCTGAACTCTTTTTTACCTGTAAGGTATGCTGCGCATTCGCCTGAGGCTCTTCTTTCTATAAGGGAGCAGAATTCTTCGCAGGTTTTTTCAGAGAGCGTTTCTGTTGTTGCAGCTAACAGTTCCGTGCGTGTTTTTTTCAGGATATGCGCGAGTAACAGCGACGCGTCAAGTCCGGGTGTTTTAATACCGGCGTATTTTAAATCAGCGCTGCCCTGAGCAAGCGCTTCTCGGATGAACACGGCGTTTACGATTCATCTTCGGGAGAATTGACAAAAGAGCCGTTTTGCAGCATTTCTTCTTTCGCTGAAAGTTTTAATGCGTCGAATAATTCGGCTGTATCTCCCTGCATGATTAAATCAAGTTTATATAAAGTTAAATTGATGCGGTGGTCTGTCAGGCGGTTCTGGGGAAAATTATATGTTCTGATTCTTTGAGAGCGGTCGCCCGATCCCACCTGGCTCTTTCTAGCCTGCGCTCTCTGCGCCGCGGCTTTTGCTTCTTCCGCTTCGTAAATGCGCGCCCTGAGTATGCGCATAGCTTTAGCTTTGTTTTTAATCTGGCTTTTCTCATCCTGACAGTGAACAGTAATGCCTGTAGGCAGATGCGTTATGCGCACAGCGGAATCTGTAGTGTTGACGCATTGTCCGCCCGGGCCGCCTGCGCGCATTACGTCAATGCGCAGATCATCCTGTTTTATATCAATTTCTGTCTCATCAGCTTCAGGCAATACAGCGACCGTTACAGCCGATGTGTGAATTCTTCCCGAAGCTTCTGTGGCGGGAACCCTTTGCACCCTGTGAACTCCCGATTCATAGCGAAGATTCTCGTATACATTGCTTCCGCTGATTGAAAAAACGATTTCCTTTATACCGCCAAGTTCTGTATCGTTAGAGTTCATTATCTCGAATTTCCAGTTTCTGCTTTCAGCGAAACGCGAATACATCCTGTAAAGATCAGAGGCGAACAGCGCCGCTTCCTCGCCGCCCGTTCCCGCTCTGATTTCCATAATTATATTTTTTTCATCCAGAGGATCTTTTGGGATAAGAAGAATTTTCAGTTTCTCTCTTTCAACAGAGAGTCTGCTTTCCAGTTCTTTAAGCTCTTCGCGGGCAAGCTCCCTCATTTCCTGATCTTTTTCTTCCTGAATAAGATTCCTGCTGTCATCGGCCTGTTTTTCCAATTCTTCCACTATGTTATTAATCTGCGCTATTTCGCCAAGGCGGGAATATTCTTTCATCGCGTCGCGGTAGCGGTTTTGATCCTTTACAAGAGACGGATCTTCAATCAGCTGCGATAATTCATTGTATCTTTTAAGCAGGGAAATCAGCCTTTCATTCATGATTTACATTAACAAAAATCACCATAGAAAGCAAGTTAGCGGCTGTTTCCTAATTTGTAATTACGGTTAAATTCATGGATGAACATCAGCGCGTACTGCTGTATACCGTTAAAATATTTATTAATAAATTGCGTAAGTTTTTTTCCGACATAACGGTAATGCCAGCTTTCCCATATGTAACCCGTTACGCTCTCATAACCGTCAGGGTACGATAAAGACCAGCCGTAAAGGTTAGCGTTTGCCGCAAGCCAGAGCCCTTCCGGAGTTTCAGCAAACGAATTGTTCAGCATATTAAAGTCGACTGCAAGACCAAGCTGATGCTGGCTGCGGCCGGGACGCGCGGATACCCTGTCAGCTTCAATCTGGCCTATCTTCGCCGCCCAGTGCGCGTAAATTTTTTCCTGTAAATCAAATGATCTGTAAGCGGATATTACAGTCAGCGTATACCCTTCTTTAGCGGCGGCGTTTATTATTTCATTTAAAGCCTCGTATGCTGCTCCTCTAAGCAAATGGTTTGATTCCATAACGACAAGATCATGCGGTTCATAATCTGAGCTAAGCGAATTATTTTTATCAATAAGAATCCAATAATCAGGATCATCATTAAAAACAGCTGAAAGTTCATGTATAAAGACGCCGTTTTCTGTTAAATCAACGGTTATTCGCTCCTTTATTTGGCTGGGTAAATTGAGCGCCGATAATATATTAAAAACATGATCATTATTTATACTTTCTGATAATCCATATACAGGCGCAATAGAAATCTTTGTTAAAAGTTCCGCGGTAATTTCATTATATGATTCATCAGTAATATTGCCGCTTTTCAATATGAAATGTCTGATTATCATAAAAGCTGACAGAAGTATAATAACGCGGATTATCTGCGTTATTTGATCGATATGAAGCTGTCTTCCTTCCATTATTTTTACTCCTGAACCTTATTAATACCTTACACTCATCTATTTGATATAGCAAGTTATTATTTCCTATTGTATTAATTAACAATTTTTTGATATAATGACGCGGGATGGGGAAATTGGAAAAATTAATTCAAAATATAAAGGATTGGTTTTCAAAACTGACCGCCGGGCAAAAAAAACGGCTCGCCCTTACCGGTACTGTGGCTTTCGCGGCGATTCTTACACTCTCTGTTTTAATATCAATAGGAAGTTCCGGCGGTAACATTCCCGAATCAGAAAACGCTGTAATATATTCTCCAATTCCGGCGCAGGAGCTGTTCCTTCCCGATGAGCCGGATTTTATTCCCGCAGTGATTCTTGAACGCGAACAAAGAACTTTCTGGAGCGAACAGGATGCCGCCGAATACTGGCAGGACCCTCTTCGTTACGGTGAAGAGATGTGGCGCGAAAAAATTGAAGCCGCAATTGATGAATTATTGGAGCGTGTTCCATGAAAAACAATTCCTTAACCGTCTTATTATCTTTTGTTTTAATGATGTTTGCCTGCGCCGCGATATTTGCTTCTGATGATGATCCGCAGGAAATTGAAAACGTAATAACCGTGAGTGATGAGCCGGGGATTAATGGAAAACCGCTTGAAATCGGAGAAAATAAACTAAGAGGTTATAATGAAGGACCAAAATCCGGAAATGATAATCCGGGAGATTATAATGAAGACCTTAAATCTGTAATCGAACGCCTTGAAAACAGAATTGAGGAACTTGTAAAAATAAATGAGGAACTCGGATACAGAGCCGCGGAACTGCGCATTGACAATTACGCATGGGTAATTGAAATGATGCAGTTAATCAACGCTAACGATCAGTTAAGGAACAGAGTTAATGAACTTGAAAATTTAGCGTCTGATATTACCGGTCTTGTTATATCAAGCGAAGAGCTGCGGAACACGGCTTATGAATTATTAAACGCCAATATCGAATTGACACATAACAATGAGCTGATGAGAAACATAATAGAAGAACTTGAAGCGGATGTAAAAGAAATGCTGTCTTTAAATGAGCAATTAAATAATGAGAATGAACAGCTGAGAGCGGAGAATGAAGAATTAAAAGTCAGGATTGATGAATTAAGACGCTGGGCTGACAGTATCACACAGCCTGCGCCTGTTACGCCAACATCTCCCGCGCAGGAACCGCCTGTTCAGATAACCGCTGAGCGCGAGCCTGTTCAGGTAACGGTTGAGCAGGAACAGCCGCCTGCAGAAGCATCTCCTCCTGTTCTTCCTTCGCGCCCAGATTTCCCTCCGTCAAGAGTTGAATCTGTCATGCAGATGGGAATGACTCCTCAGGATACAGAGATAAATTTTTCAAGGATAGTCCGCGCGACAGCGGGACAGATTCTTGAGATTCCGTTCCGCGGAAGCGGCTGGGTATATTTAGGCGAAATCGCCTCGCGGAGAGGCATAGATTACAATTCAAGACGCAATGATTCAGACGGGCAGAGTTTTATCTTCTCACTGGAAGAAGCTGGAACTTATGTACTTAGATTTTACCGTCAGGATTTTATAAGGAATTATATTATTAACGATCATGTTCAGGTTATTGTCGGCGAAGCTCCAGCCGCTATAACAGGATGGTTCAATCCGTCTTACGATCGCGGAAGAGTAGTAGCGCAGCCGCGCTGGCCTTCCGCTCTTGAAGAAGCGCAGATAATAAGCGGCGCGCGTCCTTCTTCGCAGCCATATGTTTCAGGCGGTGTATTGCCGCAGGAACAAATACAAAGCGCTGCTCAGGGAAATACATCAGCTTTTTCCGCCGATCCGTTTCCCGGCGGAACGCAGGTTTTTAATCCGCAATCCGCGGATACACAATCGAATGATATAACCAGCGTGAATGAAGCAATACCGCAGACTCCTTTAATATCTGCGGATGTATTACTGCAAAACGCCCGCGAATCGTTTGACAGGGGAAACATCGCTTCCGCAATAACATCGCTTGCTCAATATATGGATTATTATCCCGCAGACAGCGATGAAGCGCTTTGGCTGTTGGGGCAGTTGTACGAAGCAAACAGTCCGAACAGGGATATCAACCGCTCTCTTGATTATTACCGCCGCCTTACAAACGAATATCCGCAGAGCGGCAGATTTGAAGACGCAAGACGCAGGATTTCATATCTCGAAAGATTCTATATTACAATTCAATAAAAACCTGTATTTTATATCCGCAGTTTCTGTCCTTCTTTATACGTCGCGCTCCGCAGCTGCCTTACATTTTTATCAACAAGATAGTCGTCAAACTGCATCATGCGATCGATAAGACCGCTTGAATTTTCATCCTGAGGAAGAATCTCAATAATTCGGTTCGCGATTGAATTGATAAACTCATGATCGTGCGAATTAAAAAGAATAACTCCCGGAAAAGAAACCAGTCCGTCATTAAGAGCCGTGATTGCTTCAAGGTCAAGATGATTTGTCGGCTCATCAAGAATCAGGACATTAGCGCCTGAGAGCATCATTTTAGATAACATGCAGCGCACTTTCTCGCCGCCTGATAAAACGCGGACAGGTTTCAGCGCTTCTTCGCCTGAAAAAAGCATACGGCCAAGGAAGCTGCGTACATATGTTTCATCCTGATCAGCTGAATACTGGCGCAGCCAGTCGGTAATCGATAAATCTGAATTAAAAAAAGCGGAATTTTCTTTTGGGAAGTAAGAGAAAGATGTTGTCTGTCCCCATGCGTACCCGCCGCCTTCGGCTTTTTTAACGCCCGCGATAATATCAAAAAACGCGGATTTTGAGGAATGTTCAAGACCGACAAAGGCGATCTTGTCTCCCTTGTTTACCGTTAAAGAAAAATCTTTTAAAAGAGCTTTGCCTTCAAAAGAATAATCAAGGTTTTCCGCGTGAAGAACATTGTTGCCGATTTCGCGATCGCTTTTAAAACCGGCGTAGGGAAACTTGCGGCTTGTTACGGGAACATTTTCAAGATCGAGTTTTTCAAGAACTTTCTTGCGGCTTGTCGCCTGACGGCTTTTGCTTGCGTTAGACGCAAACCTCTGAATAAACTCTTTAAGCTCGCGCGCTTTATCTTCGCGTTTTTTTAACTGGTCGCGCGCATGGCGCTGTAATATCTGGCTCATCTGATACCAGAAATCGTAGTTGCCGGAAAAAGGCGATATTCTTCCGTAATCAATATCGCAGATATTTGTGCATACCGAATTTAAAAAGTGGCGGTCATGAGAGACGACAATTACGGTATTCGGAAAATCAATTAAAAAATCTTCAAGCCATGAAATTGATTCCAGATCAAGGCCGTTTGTCGGCTCGTCCAAAAGCAGTATATCAGGGCTGCCGAAAAGCGCCTGCGCAAGAAGTACGCGCACTTTTTTTGACTCATCAAGTTCCGCCATTAATTTTTCATGATCTTCCTCATCAAGGCCGAGCCCGGAGAGAAGCTGCCCTGCCTGCGCCTGCGCTTCCCATCCGCCAAGCTCAGCGAAATCCGATTCAAGCTCCGCCGCGCGAAGCCCGTCCTCTTCGGTAAAATCTTCTTTCGCGTACACCGCTTCACGTTCTTTTTGCACCGAGTAAAGTTTCGGATAACCCATTACAACAGTCTCAAGCGCTTGAAATTTTTCATAAGCGAAGTGATCCTGTTTTAAAACCGCGATTCGCATATTTTTCGCGGCGGAAATTTCTCCCTTGTCGTGTTCAATTTCGCCTGAAAGAATTTTTAAAAAAGTGGATTTTCCGGCTCCATTCGCTCCTATTATCCCGTAACAGTTCCCCGGAGTAAACTTCAGATTTACATCCTTAAAGAGCGTTCTCTCTCCGAAAATTAAACTTACATCAGTAACAGTAATCATTTTTTTCTGATAACCTCATCCTAATATATTGAACAGGAAATTTATTTCATGGAAATTTATTTCATGGAAATTTATTTCATGGAAATTTATTTCCTAAATATCCCTAAAATTTTTGACATCAATCCCTTTTTAACAGGAGCTGGTTCTTCCTGCTTTTTAGCCTGCTCTGCTTTATTTATCTCATACTTGTTATGTGACGATTTTTTTTCATCTGTTTTCTGTTTGCTGTATTTTTCCTGAGCTCCGGCATATTTCTTCCTGTAAACCGCCATCCTTTCTTCCATGGAAAGCTGCGACAAATCACGTTCTTTTTCAGTTTTTTTAAAAGAGAAGTTTTGCTTTTGAAGGTTTGTATCCGAAACTGGTGCTTGAATTTGCGGCAAAAATTCTTTCTTCTTCTGCGCGCTTCTCTGCGGGAAATTTTTCTTTTTATTTCCTCCCTGCGCTTCCTGCAAGCCTCCGGGTTTAGGACTGCGGGAATTTCTTCCCTGCGAATTTCTCTCTGTAAAGAATTCCGTTCTGATATAATGTCCCGCGCTTTTGTCTTCCGTGTAATAATCCTGCGCTGCCATTTCCGATTCGATTTTTTTTCCGATGTAGCGTTCAATTGCGGGTAACTCATAAACATCCTGTTCGCTTGCGAAAGATACCGCTTTACCTGTTTTTCCCGCGCGCGCTGTTCTGCCGATGCGGTGTACATAATTTTCAGCTTCAGAAGGCACATCGTAATTTATAACCATCGCGAGGCTGTCAATATCAAGTCCGCGGGCCGCGACATCGGTAGCGGCAAGCAGTTTTATTTTTCCGTTTTTTACGCTGTCAATTATTTTAAGACGTTTCACCTGCGGTAAATCGCCGATAATAAACTCGCACGCGTATCCGTTCATCTTAAGGCGTTTTGCGGTAATCTCTGTCTGTTTTTTTGTGTTGCAAAAAATAATCGCGCTTTGCGGCTGCTCATTTTTTAAAATGCCGAGTAACAGCTGCATTTTTTTTTCAGAGGGGACATGATATAAAACCTGCGTTATTTCTTCGACTGTAACAATTTCAGGTTTTATCTCGATTTCAACCGGCGGCTTGCCTTCCTTGGAGCCTTTTGTGTATTCCCACGCCAGATTTTTTACCCACGCGTTCAATGTCGCGCTGAAAAGCATTGTCTGTCTTTTTTCAGCCGGAGGCACTGCTTTTATAAGTTTGCGTAAATCGGGAAAGAAACCCATGTCAAACATTCTGTCGGCTTCATCAAGTATTAAAAACGAGATGTCCATCAAATTCATTTTACCCGAACTGTTTAAATCAAGCACCCTGCCGGGAGTCCCTACAAGAATCTGCGCGTTATCGCGAAGCAGTTTTTCCTGCTGCGCGTAACCGACTCCGCCGTAAAAACTTCCTGTTTTAAAAAGCAGGTGTTTGCCGAGCGTTTTCGCCTCTTCTTCTATTTGAACGGCGAGCTCCCTTGTAGGAGCCATAATAAGCGCTTTTCTTTTGAACAGGGCGTCTTCTGCGAGCATTCTCTGAAAAATCACGATTAAAAACGCCGCTGTTTTTCCGGTTCCTGTCTGGGACTGAACATATAAATCATTTCCGCCGAACGCGCTGGACAACACCTGCTGCTGAACAGGCATACATGTTATATATCCGGCCGCGTCAATGCCTTTTTGTAGATCAGGATGCAGGTTGAATTCTGTAAACTTCATATAAACTACATAAGTTTAATGTTTTTTATGGGAATGGGGAATAGGGAAGCGGAATATAACTTTTCATTGACGGCAGCGCAATTATGGTTCATCATTATATTCAGACAATTTAATCAGGAGGAATAAATGAGTGTTATTGAGGATGTAATCGCCCGTGAGATAATTGATTCCCGTGGGAATCCTACAGTTGAAGTTGAAGTTGTGCTTGAAGACGGCTCTCTTGGCCGCGCGGCAGTACCCTCAGGCGCGTCAACAGGCGCATATGAAGCGGTGGAGTTACGGGACGGCGATAAAGGCCGTTATCATGGGTTAGGCGTTCAAAAAGCTGTAGATAACGTTAATAACATTATCGGACCTGAATTAATCGGCAGAGAAGCTCTTTATCAGGTTGATATTGATAAATACATGATTGATCTTGACGGCACCGAGAATAAGAGCAAGCTTGGGGCAAACGCGATTTTAGGCGTGTCGATGGCAGCCGCCCGCGCCGCCGCCGAATATCTTGGGCTTCCGCTTTATAAATACCTCGGCACATTCCACTCGAACCTGCTTCCGGTTCCTATGGCGAACATCATCAACGGCGGCAAACACGCTGATAATAAAATCGACTTTCAGGAATTTATGGTAATGCCGGTCGGCGCTGACTCAATGAGGGAAGCTGTCCGCTGGACTTCCGAAATATTCCACAGCTTAAAGAAAATCCTCCATGACGCGGGGAAAAACACCGCTGTAGGAGACGAAGGCGGCTTTGCGCCCGATATCGATAATAACGAAGCCCTTGATTACATCATGAAAGCAATCGAAAAAGCGGGTTATAAACCCGGCGATCAGATAAGGATCGCCTTGGACTGCGCAAGCTCAGAGCTTTTTGATGAAGGCGGCAAGAAAGGCTACAAGTTCTGGAAATCCAATCCCGGAAAACTTTTTACAGCTGATGAAATGATCGAAATCTATACAGGATGGGTCAACAAATATCCGATTGTTTCGATTGAAGACCCCCTCGATCAGGATGACTGGGACGGTTATGTGAAACTGACAAAGAGCCTCGGTTCCAAAGTGCAGATTGTCGGAGACGATTTCTTCGTCACCAACACAAAGCGCCTGGAGAAGGGAATTAAAATGGGAGCGTGCAACTCCATTTTAATTAAAGTTAATCAGATTGGCACTGTGACTGAAACATACGAAGCTGTTGAGATGGCGAAGAAAGCGGGTTATACCGCGATTATTTCGCACCGCTCAGGCGAGACCGAAGACAGCTTTATCGCCGACCTTGTTGTCGCTCTTGAAACCGGACAGATCAAAACAGGATCGATGAGCCGCACAGACCGTGTTTGCAAATACAATCAGCTTATGAGAATCGAAGACGAGCTTGAAGGCATTAGCGAGTACGCCGGAAAAAAAGCTTTCTACAGTATTAAAGGTTAAGCGAAAAGGGTCAGGGATCGGGGATTATTATTTGTAAACGATGATTATCCGATCCTTGATTTCCTGTCCCTAATCTGTGATAGTAAGTCCAGTATTTAAAACAAATTAATGAGCGATCAAAATATAATACCTATAGATCAAATTCTTCCTCCCAAGCTGTATCTGGTTGCGCTCATGGGCCGTCCGATATTTCCCGGAATTTTCACTCCGATAATGATCGGCAATCCAGCCGATGTAAAGGTCGTAGAAGACGCCAATTCAGGCGACGCTCTTATTGGTCTTGTTATGCTGCAAAATGAGACAGACACTCCCTCAATTACCGATTTATATTCTATTGGCACTGCCGCTAAAATCGTTAAAAAAATAAATCTTCCCGACGGCGGGGTTAACATTTTTATTTCTACATTAAAACGTTTTAAAGTAAAGAAAGCGCTGAACGAATCAAACCCGATTGTCGCGGCGGTTGAGTATCTTGAAGAAGAGGAAGACAACACAAGCGAAGTAAAGGCCTTAACCCGCGCGTTAATTTCTGAGATGAAACAAATAAGCGAAAATAATCCGCTGTTTTCAGAAGAGATGCGCCTGAATATGATCAATATTGATCATCCGGGAAAGATAGCCGATTTTATTACCAGTATTTTAAATATCGATAAAACCGAACAGCAGAAAATCCTTGAAACTCTTAATGTACGGAAAAGAATGGAGCAGGTGCTCGTTTTCATTAAAAAAGAACAGGAACTTTTGCGTATTCAGAAAAAAATCCAGCGCGAGATAAATGAAAAGATAGAAAAATCCCAGCGTGATTATTTTTTAAAAGAAGAGCTTAAAGCCATAAAAACAGAACTGGGCATGACAACGGACGCTAAAAGCTCCGAATATCAGCGCTTTAAGGAAAAATTTGAATCTTTTAAATTTGAAGGCGAAGTTAAAGAAACAGTCGATCAGGAAATGGAAAAATTCTCGCTTATGGAACCCGCATCGGCGGAATTTATTGTTACGCGCAACTATCTTGAAACGATCGCTTCTCTTCCCTGGCTCGATCCTGCCCCTGAAGTTTTTAAACTGAAGAACGCGCAGGAAATTCTTGAAGCGGACCATTACGGGCTTAAGGATGTAAAACAGCGCATTGTAGAATATCTTGCTGTCCGCAAACTGCGCGGGGATACAAAAGGCTCAATTGTCTGCCTTGTGGGGCCTCCGGGAGTCGGGAAAACATCTGTCGGTAAATCAATCGCCCGCGCGTTAGGAAAACAATTTTTCCGTTTTTCTGTCGGCGGCATGAGGGACGAGGCTGAAATAAAGGGGCACAGGCGCACTTATATCGGAGCGATGCCCGGGAAAATCATACAGGGACTCAAAATCGTAAAATCAAAAGATCCGGTTTTTATGATAGACGAGATCGATAAAATGGGACAGAGTTATCACGGAGATCCGGCAAGCGCTCTTTTGGAAGTTCTGGACCCTGAGCAGAATTATTCTTTCCGCGATCATTACCTTGACCTTCCCTTTGATATTTCTCATGTGTTTTTTATTGTTACAGCTAACACGCTGGATACAATACCGTCTCCGCTCCTTGATCGCATGGAAATAATACAGCTTCCCGGTTATATTGACACGGAAAAACTTGAAATCGCCAAAAGGTATCTGCTTCCCAAGAGCCTTGAAAAAAACGGCCTTAAAAAAAATAATGTTAAGTATTCAAAGGAAAGTCTTTTATTTATCGCGAACTCCTACGCGCGCGAAGCCGGAGTTCGCAACTTTGAAAAAAACCTTGACAAGATTCACCGAAAACTCGCGAAAGTTATAGTAGACGCTCAGGAGAGCGCAGCGCCGGATGAAAAAAATCCCGGCGGTATGGCGCATAACGCAGGCGTTCAGAAAGCGGAAAATACGGCAGGAGAAGCGCCTTGCGGAAAAATACATATAAAAACCAATTTTTCCATTGATAAAAAGTTAGTTGAAAAACATTTAGGCAAACCTCTCTTTCGCGAAGACGATATTAAAACAGCGGATAAGCCCGGAATGTCTGTCGGGCTTGCCTGGACAAGCATGGGCGGCGACACGCTTGTTATAGAAGCGACATCTCTTCCCGGAAAAGAAGGGCTGACTCTTACAGGCAAAATGGGCGAGACAATGAAAGAAAGCGCGGAAATCGCCATGACTGTCGCGCGCAAGCTCGCTGTTACTAAATACGGCGTTGATAAATTATGGTTTGAATCGAATCACATTCATCTGCACATTCCGGAAGGAGCGACGCCGAAAGACGGCCCGTCTGCGGGTATCACAATGGCTGTGGCTTTGCTTTCCCTGATGCGCGAAAAAATTATAACAGGAAGACTTGTAATGACAGGAGAGCTTTCCCTCACGGGACAGGTTCTTCCGATAGGCGGCCTTAAGGAAAAAACTATTGCCGCCCGCCGCAATAAAGCAAAGCATATCGTTTTTCCGAAACACAATGATCGCGATTTGGATGATATTCCCGATTATGTTAAGAAAGGAATAGAATTCCACCCTGTAGAAAGATTTGAGGAAGTTTTATCTCTTGCGCTGCCTGATTGATTTTTATTTAGGCGCTTCTTCATCAAGGCCGGTGCCCCGGTAATCGGCGCGGGTAGTTGTCAGCATGTCATTAAGGCGAATTTTATATCCCATCGGAACTGCCGTTTCATCGTATTGAAGCCCGAGAGCGACCATCTCTTTTTTTCCTTCTACATTTTCCGCGCGGATAAATTTTCCTTTAATTGTGAATACTTCCCGCGGATCGTTAAAGTCGACGCGAATCGCCGCTTCCTTATCAAGAAGGAATTTTGCGACTCCCATCATTATTAATTTGGAACCTGAAAAGGATAAATCCCTTAAAATGCAGCGGCGGGGAACTCCCTGAATGAAAACTGCGCTTTCTGTCGACAGGATGTTAAGTTTGCGCAGATTATCCGTTGTCAGCGGAATCCGCGCGTCTTTGCGTTTTGCTGAATTTACATTAGCGTCCAGAACACGCCCGATTATTTCGATAAAATCATCCGGCGGCCGGTTTGAAAACTGGATGTTAAATATATTTACATCCTGCGAGTTTCCGTAAGGCGCGCTTCCCAGGACGCGCGCGGCTACAAAGAACGTTACCGCGTTTGTCTCGCCGGGAGGTTTAAAACTGAAACGGACGCTCACAAAGTTATTGTTTGTCTGTAGTTTCGCCAATAAACCAGTTTTTACATTTGCGACTACTTTAGCGCCTCCAAATGATACCGTATAAACAACGCACGGCCAGAAATCATTTCCGCATTTCAGATGTATTTGCTGTGTTAAAAGCCCTGTAACCTGTATCATGTCTTTTGTGAAGGTTACATCAATACCCTTAAACCGATCATAATATACGGATATTTTCTGGCTTGTGAGAACTCCCATTTACTATACTATATGCAGAAAATTGCTGTTTGTCAATTAGCAGCCCCTATGGCGTTATAATAAATCCTTTTTACCTGAGTTTTTTATAATATCAACAACATCGCGAACTTTTTGAGTCCGGCCTTTTTTTGTAATCAGCGCAGAAGCAGGTTCTCCTTTTTTACCGCTTTTAATTATTATTATTAAATCGTCAACTCCGGCAAGAGCGACCGGAATATCCGAATCCACAAAACATGAATTTGAATCCGTGCTGAACACCTGAGAAATGTTTTTTTCGGATTCTCCTCTGTCAAGTTTTATATATTCATCCCAGTTCCCAATATCGATCCAGTCAAAGTTAACCCGGATCATCGCGGTTTTATCGCATTTTTCCGCGATTGCGTAATCAAAGGAAATATTTTTGACTTTGCTGTATGCCGCTTTAAGTCCTTTCCATTCGTTTAAAATTTTTATGCCTTTTAATAATGAAAAATCTTCCTGTTTTGGTTCCTTTAATTTTTCAAATGGCATGATTACATCAGACGCGTGGATATGGAACTGTTCACTCATAAAGGATGTGTTAAAGGCAAACATCCCTGAATTCCAGAAAAAATTCTTTTTAGTAATATATTTTTTAGCTGTTTGTAAATCCGGTTTCTCATGAAACGCCGCTACTTTATAGATATTGTTTTTTTCGCTCTTAGGTTCCGTTTCAATATAGCCGTATCCGGTTTCAGGATGCGCCGCTGGAATTCCAAAAACAACCAGTTTATCTTTGCATGCTTCTTCCGCCGTTTCTGAGTCTGTCTTAAAAACGTCAAGCGGTTTAATAATATGATCGCTTGTCAGCACAAGCATATTTTTAAGACCTGCTCTCTTGTTTTTATTATCCGGTTCCCTGTCTCCTGCGTCCGTAAAGACTACAGCGCATGCAATCGCTGCGGCTGTGTTTTTCGCGGCAGGTTCTCCTATAACAATAAGCCGTTTTTTTTCCGCGGCGGTCAGCTTTGACGCGTCTTTTATTACATGAGGTATGTGCGATTCTCCGGCGATAATAATTATTTTATGCGCGCACGACAACGCGCGTTCCAGCGCCAGTGAAAAAAAACTCGATTTTTCGTTTGCAGGCAGGAATTGTTTTGGAAGACGCGAACTGCTTGCCGGCCAAAGCCGCGTCCCGCTTCCGCCTGCCATGATAAGGCAATTATCAAACATAGCTTAGTATACCAAGAAATTCAGTTTCCGGCACCTTGTTTTAATTCTTAGAAGGCCTTCCCGCTTTTCTTCCTTTTGTTTTCTTTGCGCCGGGAACTTTAGCCGCTTTCTTGCGTTTTTCTGCCAGGGTATCTGTTTTCTTTTTCCCTTTTTTTTCATTTGCTTCTTTCTTTATTTTACCTGAAGGTTTATTTGCCTTTGGGATGCTCTTCATGGTTTTTAAAAACTTTTTATCCGCGCATAAATCGTCAATTTCCGACGAAGCCTGAACATCAAGCCAATATTTCGGCGAATTGCCAAAATATTGAGCCAGACGCAAAGCTATTTGCACCGATATTCTTCCTTTCCCTTTTAAAATATTTGTAATTGACTGATAAGCTACTTTAATTGATTTTGACAGAGAGAACGCGTTTATTTGATATTCATCAATGAAAGATTGCAGCGCCGTTCCCGGGGTTTGCGTTTTTGGCATATATAACTCCTTTATATGATTAATTAAAGTATAAATAACTAATTTTCAATTTGCAAATTTTGCAATGTATTTTTAATAAAAATTGATCTTTATACTTTAGTAATTATATATTATAATGATTTGGCGGATGCGTGGCATTTTAATACACGCAGTGTATGAATTTATCCTGCGTAGCGGGAATATAAAAATTGGAGAATTGAAATGAAAAAAAGAAAAACCGGCTTCGCCGGAAAGTATGCGCTGGCGACGCTTTCCATCCTTGTATTGACCGCTGTTATCGGCTGTAGTTCGGTTCCGAAAGCGAAAGTTGGAGTAATGGAAACCAAAGGAACCGCGTTAGGAGATGCTGCTACCCCTAATTGGGTAAGAATCTATGTTTCCGAAGGAATTACAGGACTGCAGAAATTAACTGTTTACAGGAATATGTATTGCATAGTCGGCGAAGAAAGCGGAGCGAACAAACAATTTACGAATACATGGGCGGATAACTTCAGCGCGCAGCAGAGAATAGGCGCTCTTCTTCGCACCAGCATTCAGAGCGCGTATCAGGCGACAGCGCGCGGTCAGGCCCAATCATACAGCGTTACAGACGCCGTTCCTTCAACCGGTTCATATCAGCAGGAAATTGATAATATGATTAATTCGATAGTTAATGTTTCCTATTCCGGCGCTTTCCGTGAAGCGGACTGGTGGGTTTTAACAAGACGCTATGATCCTGATGTTAAAGAAGCTTACATCGACGAATACACTGCATGGGTACTTTACACAATTCCAAAAACAATATTGAACCAGCAGGTAGCCGATTCAATGTTAACAATAGCAGACAGGGATTCTGATTTATACGATGTTACCATTGAGATTGCAAGAAGCATTCTGGTGAACGGTATTGATAGCTGGGGTTCAGGCGCAGGCGGTACAGGTACTGTAGGAAACTCAGGTTTCACCAGCGTAGATTAATTTTACCATCCGCACCGCTTCGCGGTGCGTTTGGCAGGTTTCTTTCGGGAAAACTTTTATTCGAAGCGGCACTGCCGGACACCTGAAGGTGTCCTTGCATTTTGGATCTGGGATTACGTTTACTTGTGCCTGAGCTGGTTGATTTTATTCATCCGCACCGCTTCGCGGTGCGTTTGGTCAGCCGTCTTCCGGAATCGAACCGGAGACCTCATGATTACAAGTCAAGTGCTCTGCCAGCTGAGCTAAGACGGCTTGTCATTCATGAAAAATAACATAAAATGCGGTATTTAGTCAATATATCAGGCTTTTCCATACTAACGCGTATATAAATATTTTGTATTGCAGTTTTTTCAAAATATTTATATCATTAATTATGGAATTTAACGCTGTTAAGACTCTTCTTTTAATAATTGATATACAAAATGATTTTTGTCCTGAAGGAGCGCTGGCGGTAAATGACGGAGACGCTGTTGTTGCGCCTCTCAATATTCTTTCCCGCGCTTTTGCTGAAAAAGGCGCAAGGACGGCAGCTACTCAGGATTGGCACTGCGGGGGGCATATATCTTTCGCGTCTTCGCATAACGGTAAAAAAACGGGCGATATAATTGATACGCCTTTAGTGAAAAATCAGGCGCTTTGGCCGGATCACTGCGTTCAGGGGACAAAAGGCGCGGAATTTCACAGCGGGCTTGATTTAAAAGCCGCCTCTCTTATTATACGCAAAGGTTTTAGGGTTGATCTTGATTCATATTCCGCTTTTTTTGAAAATGACAGAGAAACAAAGACAGGACTTGAAGGCTGGATTAGCAGCCTTGGTATAGATACGGTTATTATTGGCGGTATCGCGACAGATTACTGCGTTTTTTACAGCGCAATGGATTGTAAAAATTTAGGTTTCAATACTGTAATTGTAAGCGACGCGGTCCGCGGCGTTGGTTTTCCCGAAAATTCAATTGATAGCGCGGTTTGTAAAATGAAATCCGCAGGAATTGAGTTTTTATCTTCAAAAGAAATTTTAAAAGGATTAAAATAAAATGAACAGCACTTCCGCTCTTTTTACGGATTTTTATTCCCTTACAATGGCTCAAGGGTATTGGAAAAAAGAAAAAAGAGAACGCGCTGTTTTTGAGATGTTTTTCCGCAGTCAGCCATTTAACGGCGGTTACTCGATATTCGCAGGGCTTGGAACTTTGCTTGAAAAGATCATCAATTTATCGTTCTCTGATGATGATATTGCTTATCTTAAAAGTTTAAATATTTTTGAAAATGACTTTATTGATTACCTTAAAACTTTTCGTTTTAACGGGACGCTTTGGGCGATGGATGAAGGGACAGTTGTTTTCCCGCACGAACCTCTCTTAAGGGTCGAAGGCAGTCTGATTGAATGTCAGATTATTGAGAGTTTGATATTAAATACGGTTAACTTTCAGACATTAATCGCGACAAAAGCATGCCGGGTCTGGCTTGCCTGCGGCAAGGGACAGGTGATGGAGTTTGGCCTTAGGCGCGCTCAGGGGCCGGACGGAGCCGTTTCAGCTACCCGCGCGGCTTTTATCGGCGGCGCCTGCGGGACGAGCAGCACTATCGCGGGAAAAATTTTTAATATACCGATAATGGGGACAATGGCGCATTCCTGGATTACATCCTTTGACAGCGAAGAAGAAGCTTTTGACGCTTACGCTTCCATTTACCCCGATAAAACAATTTTTTTAATTGACACTTACGACACTCTTAAAAGCGGAATAATAAACGCGATCAAGGTTGGAAAGAAACTTGCTTTACAGGGAAAAAATTTCGGAGTGCGTCTTGATTCAGGGGATATACAGTATCTTTCAATTGAAGTGCGGCGCCTTCTTGATAACGCAGGATTAAAAAACGCGTTTATAACCGCTTCCAATGATCTTGACGAGCATATTATCGAAACGCTGGTGCGTGAACACGCTCCTATAGACACATGGGGTGTAGGAACGCGTCTTGTTACCGGAGGAAACGCCGCCGCTTTTAACGGCGTTTATAAACTTGCGGCAATACAAAAAAAAGACGGTTTTTCGCCTGTAATGAAATTTTCAGATAACATGGAGAAAACTACCAATCCGGCTGTTAAGCAGGTATGGAGGATAAAAGATAAAAACGGATCCGCGGTAGCTGATGTAATGAGCATTGACTACAATGATGATGAGCTTAAGGAAGGAAAGAATTATTATTTCTGGCATCCGTCCGCCGATTACCGGCATTTTCAGCACACAATCGAAGGAAGCGCGCAGCCTCTCTTAAAAAAACGCATAATAGACGGCAAGCTTACAGAAATTTCTCCGGCGTTAGCAGAAATAAAAGCCCACGCGGCATCAGACCTTGATAATTTTGACCCGACATATAAAAGGCTTTTAAACCCTCATGTATATAAAGTATCTATAACAGAGAAACTGCGTAAGTTAAAACTTGATTTAATTCAAAAGCATCTTGGAAACAGGGCGCAGATTTAATGGACTATAAATGATTTTTTATACCTGACACATTGCCATTATTTCCTTTTATCGCTAAAATATCCTCATGGTTCATAATGAATCTTATTATGAAAGCTATGACGGGACCAAGCTTTATCTGTACCGGTGGTCGCCGGATGACGGTCAAAAACCAAAAGCTGTGCTTCATATAGTCCACGGAATGGCGGAACACGCGCTTCGTTACAGGCGTCTGGCTGAAAAACTCACTCTTGAAGGAATTGAAGTGTGGGCCGCCGATCAGCGCGGGCACGGAAAAACCGCAAATCCTGATGTGAACAGTCCCGGCAAAGGCGGACTTTTAGGTCATTGCGCTGACGGCAACGGTCTTATCAGTGTTAACGCGGATATTCATTCCTTAAATAAGGAAATTCGAAAAACAAGAACCGATACACCCTTGTTTTTACTGGGTCACTCGTGGGGTTCTTTTTTGGTACAAAACTATATTGAATATTCTGAACCTCAGCGTAATAATGGCTCTGATTTTGATAATATAAAAATTGACGGCTGCATTTTATCGGGGACAAAAGGCCCCGGCGATTTTATGGTAAAAGCAGGCGTCCCTTTTATGACATTGCTTACTTTTCTGCGCGGACAGCGCAACGGCTCTAATCTGGCGAAATCAATTGCGGACGGAGCGTATAATAAACCTTTTAAGCCGAACCGGACCGCTTTTGACTGGATTTCCCGCGATGAAGAAGAAGTGGATAAATATAATGACGATCCTCTCTGCGGTTTTTTATGTTCTACAGGATTTTACCGGGATCTTACAAAGCTGCTTTATAACATACACCGCTCTGACGCGATGGCGAGAATAAACCGTTCTTTGCCTGTTTATGTATGTTCAGGCAGCGCGGATCCTGTCGGAGATATGGGGAAAAGCCCTACCGCTCTTGTTGATATATACCGGAATTTGGGAATCAGAGATTGTGAGTTTGTGCTGTATCCGGGGGCAAGGCACGAAATATTTAATGAAACTAATCGTGAGGAAGTAACCGGGAATCTTCTTTCCTGGATAAACAAACATTGTGAATGAGATACAGATATTCAAAAGGGCCTGACGGCAAACTTGAAAAAAAAGCGATTATCTACACAAGCGATGAGCATTGCATTAACTCTGCCGATGTTGACAGCGACGCGAAAATTATTATCAAGAAATTAAAAAATGCCGGCTTTGACTCTTATATTGTAGGAGGCGCGGTTCGTGATTTAATACTTGGAAAAAAACCGAAAGATTTTGATATAGCCAGCGCCGCAAGCCCCGCGCGGATAAAAAAAATATTCCGGAATTCCAGAATCATAGGGCGGCGTTTCCGTCTTGTCCATGTATATTTCGGACAGCGTGTGTTCGAAGTAGCCACTTTCCGCTCTCTTAAAGACGGGCATACAAGCAATACATTCGGTGTAATTGATGAGGACGTTCTTCGCCGCGATTTTTCGCTTAACGCGCTTTATTATGATCCTGAACAGCAGATTGTTGTCGATTATATCGGCGGCATGAACGATATTAAAAAGAAGCAGATTAAACCGGTTATCGCTCTTAATGAGATATTTACGGATGATCCTGTCAGAATGATTCGCGCCGTTAAATACGCCGCGATTACAGACTTTTTGCTTCCGTTAAACCTTAAAATGAAAATTTCGCATCAGTCAAATCTGCTCTCATCAATATCGCCTTCCCGCCTTACCGAAGAAATTTTTAAAATTATAAATTCAGACAGAGCCTATGCAATTGTTGATTTACTTGAAAAAATGGGGCTTTATTGTTACCTGCAGCCTCAGGCTTCGCAGCTGATGCGAAAGAACGCTGATTTTAAAAATAAATATTTACAAACCATGTCAAATCTTAAAGGCGCGAAAAATCTGCGCGGAGACGCGCTGGGCGCTCTTTTCTGCGATCATCTTGAAAATACCGCCGAATGGAAAAGCGGAACAATCGAAAATTTTAAGGAAGTCTGCAAGACAGTAAGGGCTTTTATACTTCCAATGAATCCGCCGCGTTTTGAACTGGAGTACGCGGTAAAAAGATTTCTGACTGTCCGCGGAATTACAATTAAAAGATCGCTGCCAAAGCCGATTCACGAAGGAGAAACATCAGCAGTAAAGCGAAAACGGCGGCGCCGTAAAAAGAAAGGGAAGAGTCAGGAGACTGTCATTGTTCCGTGATTTTATCAATAATGATGTTTACTTCCTCAATTAAAATTCCGGTGTAGCGTTCAATATTGTCGATAATATACTGCTGTAAGTCGTGAATATTTCCGCCAAGCTGTATACCGTAGGGAACATCGATCGTTATTACAAGACGATAGCCCATTTCGGCGTGTTTAACATGGGTTTTTTTTATTTTTATATCTTTGTTGTATTCATCAACGCAATTTATAACCAGCTGGATAAGTGCGGTTTCCGAAATTATTACACGCCCGTGTTTAGAGTACTCAGGCCTTACAATTGATTTTTCATGCAAAGTAGGGATAAGGCCTATGCCGGAAAACACATTTCCCGCTACCTTGCGCCGTTTGAATATTCTTACAGCTTCATAAAAAATATTCGGATAACTTTTTTTTACTTCGATAGACGGAACCGGAATTACATGCTTGCCTTCGATACGCCTTGTCCGTATCGCTTTGTCAATTTCTTCCTGTGTAGCTATATCATCAATTTTTATTATTTTAGACGGAGCCGAAAGCTGCAGCCGCGTCGCGATTTTATTCACCATTTTTTCGGAAGTGCCCAGAACCAGAATGCGTTTATATTTTTCATTCTGAAGGCGGCGGGCAACCTCGTCCCTGTGCGACTTCTCATCGAACAGCGCGACCTTTACCGCGGCGAGAAAACTGTGTTCTTTTTTTGCTGAATGTCCCGCGAGAATGCGGTTATCTTTTATTAAAAGACCGTCGTCTATTATTAAATCAATACCGTATTTTTGAGCTACAAATTTCGCGTGAAAACTTTTTCCTGTTCCGCTTTCTCCGGTTAACGCGTAGACCCTTTTCCGTTTAAACGCAAACAGAAAATCAAAAATCATCGCTTAAGCGGAGAAAGCATAATTAATTAACGGTGGTTGCGCAGGGTGACCAATAATTGCAGCGCCAGCTCTCTGACCGGCGTAATGTAATGCCCCAGTAATATATTATTTAAACATTCGATTACTTCCTGAGACACAACCCCGCCGTTATGCTGCGCGATTTTCTCAAACGCGTCAATAGCCGCAAGCGCCATAAGATCATCGGGGTTTAAATTATTAAAACGGTTCATAACCCATACAATCGCGTTGATTGTATCATTATTATTATTCGTACCGATATTTCCAAGCGATTTGATAGCTTCCTGAATCACCAGAGGTTCGTTTTCATACTTTAAAACGTCAATGAGAGACTGTCTTGCTTCTTCTGTGCCGACTAAGCCAAGATACCTTGCTGCTTGTCTTCTGACATCAGGAAAATTATTAACAACGCGGTTATTCTCTCTTGCTACATTACGCGTTCCTTCGCTGGAAAGATATGTAAGCGTTTCCCGGATTTCATCATTGGTGTTTCCGCGGTTTATTGCTTCACCGATAATATCAAGCGCCCGCAGCTTGGAATCTCTTGAATTCAGCCTTGCGGTCTCCTTTATTATCATAACCTCCATGTATTCCATTATGTAGGATTGTTCAACTGTCATACTGTTTCCGGCCTGAGCGGCAGCAGATGTTAAAATAATCGCACCTAATAATATCACGGCTGAAAAACGTTTTAAAGAAAACATAAAAATCTCCTTAATTTTTTGCTAATTTATAATTTTCCATATATCATTGATTTTTTCAAGATCATAAAGAATCTCTTCTGAAGTTTCACCTGAAGAAGCTATTCTGTTTACATACGCTCTGACCTTTTTTTCGCTCAGAAATATAATATCTATATGCTCAATATCGATTCTGGAACTGGATCTGGCAGGAACCACAATTTGCGTAAAATAATCATTCAGATTTCTTAAAACAGTATTATGCATTTTTAAAAGCGGTGTTTCCGATAATCTTTCAAGGTTTTCAGGGGATGATAGTTCCGCGATATATTCAGGCGTTAAATTGGATTCCCACGCGTTAAAGTTCCTATTGCTTATTATTACATTCAGTCTTTCTATAAATTGCCTTACTTCTTCCCTTGTTGATGCATATTGTTCCTGAGTTATATTAGCGGGATTAAAAACAACTTCTGCCGCGGTTTCTGTTACTGGCTGTTCAACCAGCGCCGGAACTGATGTCTCCGCTACGGGAGTTGGCGCCGGCGTTGTAACTGCCGGAGGATCCGCCGGTCTGCTTACAGGAGGGGCCTGTGTTACCGCTGGAGTTGAATTACATGAAATTACCGGTACGACGGAAACAATTACAGTGATAATAATAAAAAAATTATATTTATTATATCTCATAAGACTATTCTACCTCATATTTTGTCAAATGTCAATTTTCCTGCTATTGACTTGATTTTATTGTGCTGTTATCCTGTTTATAATGATAAAAGCAGCTTTTCCTGGATCATTTGATCCTCCGACATCAGGTCATATAAATATAATAAAGCGCGCCGCGTCAATTTTTAAGGAACTTACAGTTGTAGTAGCAGAAAATAAACAGAAAAAGTATCTTTTTTCAGTAGAGGAGAGAGCTTCCATGATTCGGGAGCTTGTAAAGGATCTTGGCAATGTGTCTGTAGCTGTCTGGGATAATTTAATAGTTGATTTTTTGAAAAAAAACAACATCAAATTACTTATACGGGGAGTGCGCGGACTTGAAGACTTTACTTACGAGTTTGATCTTTCAATGATGAATAAAACACTTGATCCGGAAATAGAAACTATTTTTATGACTACTGATCCGGAGTATTTTGTTATCCGTTCGTCATCAATTAAAGAATTGGCTTCGTTTAACGGAAATCTGCGCGGAATGGTGCCTCCTTTGGTTGCTAAGGCGCTGAAAGAAAAGTATAGTTAAAAAATGCGGTTGTTTATTTTGACAAAAGTTGATAAAATGTCTTGACATATGATATTGATTTTGTTAATATCACATATTAGTAATGAGAGGTTAGATTATGGCAGTACCCAGGGGTAAAACATCAAAAGCAAGGACGAGCCGTCGGCAGTCCCTCAACATGAAACTTACCGCACCCACGATGATTAATTGCAGCACCTGCGGCAACAAGGTTCTTTTACACCGGGTTTGCCCTAAATGCGGCTTTTATCGCGGTAAACAGGTTATCGTACCGGATTCCAAAGTATAAGGTCTAAGGGGAAAAAAATGGATGAATTGTTTGAAAAAATGAAAAAACTCATCGCCGAAAAATTAGTCGTAGATGAGGGAAAAATCACTATGGAAGCGTCTTTCCGCCAGGATCTTGGCGCTGACAGCCTTGATACTTATGAGCTTGTTTACGCTATCGAGGAAGAAATGGGCATCAATATTCCCGATGAAAAAGCTAATGAATTTGAAACTGTGAAGGACGCGTACGAATTTATTAAATCTCAGCAAAAATAAAGTTCCTCTGAGTTCTGAAAGAAAAAATAAACTGGCGGCGTTTCAAAAAGCCGCCGGTTTAAAATTTAAAAACAACGATCTTTTAAACCTTTCGTTTACGCACCGCTCAGTATCAAATGAAACATTGCAGCGGGGCAGTAAATCCAATAATGAACGTCTTGAATTTCTGGGCGACTCCATTCTTGGAGCCGTTTGCGCCACTCTTTTATACCAGTCTTATAAAGAGAAAAGCGAGGGAGACCTCGCAAAGATAAAAGCAGTGGTGGTTTCTGAAGACATCCTTTCTGTAATCGCTTTATCTCTTCATATTGACGGTATGCTCCTTTTAGGCAAAGGCGAAGAGCTTTCAGGCGGAAGAACCAAGAAGGCTATTCTCGCTGACGCAATGGAAGCTTTAATCGGCGCTCTGTACCTTGACTCAGGTTATAAATCAGCTTTTGATTTTGTAAGCCACTGCATTCAGCCGGAAATAAATAAAGTAACCGGCGAAAATTATTACAAGGATTATAAATCGCTTTTACAGGAACATTGCCAGCAAAAGTTTCATTGTTATCCTCAATATGTAATGGTAAAACGAACCGGCCCTGAGCATGATAGAACCTTTTGGATGGAAGTCCGAATAGATGAAACTGTATACGGAGCCGGAACAGGCCGTAATAAAAAAAGCGCCGAGCAGGAAGCTGCGAGGGAGACTTGCAAGAAATTGGGAATTGTTAATGAAGAATAAAAAATTTGATAAAAACAGGTTTTTTTAGCTAACCGAGTTTTGGAAAAAGTTCAGTAATTAATGATTCCAACTAATCTTTCTCCTTTAAAAGCGCGTCGTTATTCAAAACCTTAAACGACACTGATTTAGGTGAATATGCGCTGCGCACAACAATGCCTTCTTTGTCCAATCCGCTTTTATATTTACCTTTCGCTTTTTCAAGGAGAGTTTCCAGTGAAAAATCAAACGATTCTCCACGCTCTTCCAGTGGAACTGCCTGAAGCCCAAGTCCGGCGCATAATTTTACAGCGTCATCATAAGGCAGATATTTGTTTGCCTCTGCGTCTTTTACATCAAAGACATACCATTCAATTTCCGCCAAACGCAATCTGTTTTTTTGGATTCCGGGGCCGCATATTTCTCCTGTAAGGACAATGTTCCTGCCAAGATTTGCGAGCTTTTCTTTAAGACCGTATTTATAAACAGACAGCCAGTAAAGAGAGGACTCTTCATCTTTGATTTCCTTGTTTCTGGAACAGCAGCCGATTTTTCCGCCGATACAGTACACAATCCCTGAAGTGCCGTCCATTTTTGTGGTGATATAATACGGTTTTCCTTTAAGCTGGCCGAGTAACTCAAGAGCGGACTGTATGCGGATTTCGTCTGACGCAGGAATGCCGTATGGCCTTTCCCCGATAATTGTTCCCTCCGCGTTGGCTGTTTCGGGAATGTACCATTTTTTAACATTGAGTTTTTCTGTGACATCTGCGTTCTCTCCGCTGCCGTTCAGTTCCGGAAATTTATCAAGCGGTAAAAGCAGTCCCTGCGAAAGCTGTCCGCGCATTTTAATTGTTTTTATTCTGAATCCCTGTCCGTTATCAGCATTATCGCGGAATGATGACGCGCGTAAAAATTCATATCTTTCGTCTGCCGGCAGAAAACTGTCTACTTCATAGTAAACGCCAAGGTCTCCTTCTTTGAACTCGCCTTTTTTTACAACGCACTGCCATCCCATTACATGGGCAAGCTCGAGAAAATCCGATTCAGCAATGGGGCTTATCGCTCTGACCTTTTGAATTGTTACAAGTGAACGCATAATTTCCTCCGTAATTCGCAGTATAGTATAATACCTATATATTTGTAAAGTAAAATGTTTTACGATTTCTGTGAACGCAAAACGGAATTTTGTCCGCTGTTAATAAAAAACTTGGCAAAAGCGAAAAGATGGTGTATTATTATGAAATGAAAGCGGTCAATAAGCTGCGTGACCGTAAATAAAGGAGTGTATATGGGGCAGAAAGTTAACATGTTGAATAAAGTCGATGCTAAAGTAGTCAGTAAATATGAAGATAAAAGCATTCAGCATCATATAGATACAAAATTGGATTTTAATATTAATATAGCCGGCACGGAATTTAAAGATGTTGAAGAAGCTATAATTTTTGCGTATCGATGCGGAATGGCGGTTATGAATTCCGAACAATCCAAAAAAAGCAAAGAAGGTACAAGCGTAGTTGATCAGGATGAACTTTATAAAATACTAAAGCAGGGTAACTCTATTGTTCATAAAGCTGACTTTTTAAGAGAAATCGCCAAGGAATGGTTTCCTATAGACCTGCATAGTGATAAGAAAATTAAAACTGTGAATCTTGAATTAAATGAACTGGCTGATTTTTTAGAGAAATAATCGTTTATAGTTTTTTTCCGCAATTTCCAGTAATTTTTCCCGCGTATTCTGAGCGGGGTCGTCAAGTACGGTTTCCAGCAGTTCTTTTAGAATTACTCCCATCATTTTTCCGCTTGGGATGCCGACCGTGATTAAATCGTTTCCGCTGACGGCAAGGTCTTTTATCTTAAAAGCGCGGCTGTCTGTTAAAAATTTATTTACTCTTTTTACAAGCTGTTCAATTGAACGGTAATCAGGCGTTTTTCCTGAAAAACCGTAGATATCCGCGCGGCGAAGGCGGCAGATATCGTCAAGGTTGTCTTCTCCTACGCGGGCGATAAATCTGCGGACAGCTGAGTCTGTCCACTCGTCAGTATAAAGAAACATGTGCTCTTTTATTAAATGGCAGGCCTTGTCTGCTATTGTATTCGGATAACGCAGGCGGCTTAAAATTGCGCGGCTCATGTTAGCTGAAACTTCTTCGTGACGGTAAAATGTATAAACGCCCGATTTATCAATATCGCGTACACATGGCTTTCCTATATCGTGAAAAAGAGCGGAAAGGCGCACCTCGTTTGAAAAACCGTTTGCCGCGGCGTAATCGCAGGCAAGATAGCTGTGATCAAGAACATCAAATTGATGAAAGCCCTTCTGTTCAATACCGCGGCAGGCTTCCAGTTCAGGAAGAAGCAGCTTTAAAAGCCCTGTTTTTTCCATCAGGCGCAATCCAACGGAAGGAACAGCGGAGCCCAGAATTTTGTCGATTTCATCGCGCGCACGCTCCTGCGATACTTTCGCACATACGCAAAGCGCTCCATTAACCGCGCCGAGAGTTTTCTTCTCAATTTCAAAGCCAAGCTGAGCGGCAAAGCGGACAGCGCGAAGAGGACGAAGTCCGTCTTCATTAAAGCGCTCTCCTGCGTCTCCCACACAGCGGATGATTTTTGCTTTTATGTCTTTTTCTCCGTTAAAGGGATCTACTGTATTTCCGGCGGGAAGACGCAGGGCAATCGCGTTCATTGTAAAATCGCGGCGGGAAAGATCTTCTTCGATACCGGCCGCGTATGTTACCTGATCCGGTCTTCTCCCGTCCGAATAGCCGGACTCGGTTCTGAATGTCGTAATTTCCGCTGATTGTTTTTTATAAAAAACAGTAACAGTCCCGTGTTTAATGCCTGTGGGGATAACTTTGCCTCCTATGCGTTTTATAATATCTGTTGTTTCATCCGGCAGCGCGTTAGTTGCAAGATCCCAGTCGTGAATCTTTTTCCCCATCAGCATATCCCGTACAGCTCCGCCTACAAGATATAATTCTTTCCCGCTGTCATTAAAAAAAGACGCGATTTCCTTTAATATTGGATGTATATTTTTTGTCAATTGATTTTTCCTTGCAGACTCAGTATACTATGTTGGATAAATAATAAGAAGATAAACCACAGAGTTTCACAGAGTTATTGTTCGAAATAATTTATTCAAACAGTATAAGTTCATTTATTTGATTGACGGTTTAAAGATAATGATTTCGAATATAAATCTCTGTGCTGCTCTGTGTCCTCTGTGGTTATTAATTCCTATCAGTATAAATTTGTTAATTAGAAGGTGTAATAATTTGTTAGGAATAATTTTTACAGGCGGGGAAGGACCTCCGGCGCAGATTGCCAGGCGTTTAATTGAAACTGAAACGAAAAACGCAAAAACACATCCTGTGTTAACACAAGATGTGTTAATTATCGCTGCTGATTCAGGGCTTGACGCCGCTGAAAAAGCGGGAATAAAACCTGACCGGATCATCGGCGACATGGATTCGCTCAAAGACAGTTCGAGTCTTGCTTCTTATCCGTTTCAGAATATCATCCGCCATCCGCATGACAAAGATTTTACAGATACCGAGCTTGCTTTTCTGCTTGCTGCGGAGAAAGGCTGCGGGCGGATTTGGATTATAGGCGGCGGCGGCGGAAGAATCGATCATCTTTTTGGTATTCGTTCGATGTTTGAAAGGGATAATTTTCCGGTGCGTTGGATTACATCAGCGGAAGATATTCACTGCATTGATGCGGATAATAGGGGAGCGGGGAGCGAAATATTTTTAACTTTAAGGAAAGACATGGCTGTTTCTGTGTTCCCGTTAGGTGACGGACCATGGGAAGCCGGAAGCTCAGGATTAAAATGGCCGCTTAAAGGGCTGCCATGGCACCGTGGTTTTTTTGGATTGAGCAATGTCGCTGTGGATGGTGAGTTTTCGATTACAGCAGTTAAAGGGCGTTTTATGGTGATTTTGCCGTTAATGACATGAAAAAAAACGTAATATTGCTGGGCATCAGGCATAAATTAATAGTATATGATATAATAAATCATGCGCGAGATAACAGTAACCGTAATTCTTTGTTTTATATGCGCATCATTGAACATCGCTGTAAGTAAATTATTCATCCAGGCGGGGCTTTCATTATATTTGAATACAATACTGACAATTTCTATTACATTTACTTATGGTCTTTTCTGCATAAGTAAGCCGGTTTTAGTAATTAGCCAGGGAAAGGGAGAGTAATAATTATTATGGCAGCGGTAATATTGGACGGGAAAAAATTATCGATCAAAATTCGCGAAAACGTTAAAATAAAAGCTGCGGCGTTAAAAGAAAAAGGCATAACTCCCTGTCTTGCGGTAGTGCTTGTCGGCGAATATCCCGCGAGCCTTTCATATGTCAAATCAAAGGAAAAAGCCCTGGCAGAAGCGGGAATGGAAAGCCTTGATATAAGGCTGCCGCAAGAGACAAGCGAAGCAGAGCTTCTTTCAGTTATTGCGGATTTAAACGGGAATGATAAAGTCCACGGTATTTTAGTTCAATCACCGGTTCCAAAACATATTAATGAAGAGACAGTGAATTCTGCGGTAGCTCCAGAAAAGGATGTGGATTGCTTTCATCCTTTATCTGCCGGTAAAATGTTTTTAGAAAGACCAGGTTTTTTACCCTGCACTCCGCATGGTATCCTAATGCTGTTAAATGAATATAATATTGAAACATCAGGTTCTAATATAATTATTATAGGAAGATCAAATATAGTGGGAAAACCGCTTGCAAATCTTTTGATTCGCCGTAATTATAATGCTACGGTAACTATTTGCCATACAGGAACAAAAAACCTTGCGGAGCATACCTTAAAGGCGGATATATTAATCGCCGCCGCAGGAAAGCCGGGTATTATAAAACCGGATATGATTAAAGAAGGAGCTGTTGTAATTGATGTTGGAATTAACCGCGTACCGGATCCGTCAAGCCCAAAAGGATACCGTATCTGCGGCGATGTTGATCCAGCCGCCGCGGAAAGAGCAGGCTGCTTTACGCCTGTGCCTGGCGGAGTGGGGCCGATGACAATCGCTATGCTTTTAAGTAATGTAATAGAAGCTGCGCAATTAAGGCAGAAATAAGTATTATTGTTGTCCGCAATGCCGGGCAAGTCCATTATTGCGGAGGAATTATAATGGCAGAGAATGAGTCTGAATGGAAAGACGTTAATCCACAGATAGAAAATTTACCTAATAGAGGCAGATCGATAATTCTTTTTATCGCTGGCGGCGTTGCGCTCGCGATACTCACTATTGTTGGATTAAAATTCAGGCCTGTAGGGCTTATCATAGGTATTTTTACTTTTATGTCCGGTCTTACAATGCTTGTGCGAAAGAGAACATTTAATTACAAACCAGGCATCATTGTAACAATCTGCGGATTTTTTCTGCTTCTTGCGAATCCGCGCTTTGGATTGGTAGCGGGCTTTGCCGGATTTTTCCTTATTCTCGGCGCAGTCGGACTTGTGGTATTCGGCCTTTTCAGAGCAATAAAACTTGCTTGGGAACTGGGAAAATTTTCATAGTTAAGTTATTGTAAAACTTCAATTTCTGATTAACTTAACTGCTGATTAAACTAAAGGAGAATAACATGGGCGATATTATGAAAAGGAATGATATTCCTTCATCAAAAAGTTTAACAAAGCACGGAGTAGCCGCCGTAGGTTATACCGCGGCCGGGGTATTCTTAATTTTGTTAGGCGCAATTTCTTCTATTCCTATCGTTGGTATTATTGCAGGAGGCGTTGTTACCGTGTTTGGACTTACCTCTTTAACATCAAAAGATCCGGCAGATAAAAGAGCAGGCCTAATTATAACATCCGCAGGTATTTTAACGATCCTTTCAAAAATTCCGATTCCGGTAATACAGCCTTTTTCGAAAGTTCTTCTAGGTATCAGCGCTTTCGGCCTCATTGCATTAGGCGTCATAAACGCCGTAAAATTTTTCCGGGGACTTAAAAAAAGATCGTGATCTTTTTTTAACCGCCAATATGGCGGTTAAGTCAAAATTAATAACAGATACCAATTAAAGCATATTTAAATACCGATATGTATTTTAATGTTTTCTTGTTTTAGAACAGCCTAAATTGCTATAATAAACACATGACTTACCACTTTGAAACCTACGGTTGTCAGATGAACAGCGCGGAGTCCGCGGCATTGGCTCTTGTTTGCAAAGAACGCGGGTGGATTGAATCCGCTGACGGTGAAAACGGCGCGGATTTGGTTTTGCTGAATACCTGCTCTGTAAGGCTCACTGCGGAAGAACGCGCTTTTGGACGTATCGCTCATTTTGCCGGTCTTAAAAAAAAACACAAGCGCGGTTTTACATTAGTTGTCGCAGGCTGCATGGCGCAAAGACTTGGAGATAAATTAATTGAAAAGTATCCGCAGGTTGATTATGTGATGGGTACAATGAAGCGTTCTGATTTTCCGTTAATACTGGAAGCTTGCGAGACTTCCGGTAAAGCAGTCCTTGATATAAATGAGAAATCTGTTTTTTCATTTTCGAATTCCCATCTTGAAGAAGGGCAGTTCAGGAGTTTCATTCCTATTATGCACGGCTGTAATAATTTCTGCTCTTATTGCGTTGTACCGTATGTCCGGGGCAGGGAAGTCTCCCGCGATCCGGAAAGTATAATCCAGGAGATCCGTCTTGTAGGAGAGAGGGGAGTACGGGAAATTACACTGCTCGGACAAAATGTTAACAGTTACCGGAATGAGGATGTTGATTTTTCCGCGTTGTTAAAAATAATTGCGGGAGAAGCTGAAAAGAGCGGCATTAGAAGAATACGCTTTCTTTCCGCGAATCCCCGCAATTTTTCTTGTGGAACAATAGAAGCGATGGCAGAAAATAAAGTCTACTGCCGCCATATACATCTGCCTGTTCAGCATGGTTCAGATAAAATACTCAAAGCGATGAACCGCGGATATACAAGAAAACGCTTTTTGGAACTGGCTGCTGAAATTCGCATGGCAATGCCGCAGATTTCCCTTTCTACAGATATACTTGTCGGATTTCCCGGCGAAACAGAAGATAATTTTAAAGAAGCGTTAAGTTTAATGGAAGAGGTTAAATTCCATTATGCGTACATGTACCATTTTAACCCGCGTGAAGGTACAAAAGCTTTTGATCTTCCGGACAGAATTGAAGATGATATAAAAAAGGAAAGGCTTTACAGAGTTATAAAACTCCAAAAAAAACACACGGCAGAACTGTTAAAATCAAGAATTGGCAGCACAGAAACTGTTTTAATAGAAGGAATTTCCCGAAAAAATGCCGATGAATTAATAACAAGGACTGAAAAAGACGAAATGGTTGCGGTTCCCGGCAGCAAGTCAATGATTGGATCTTTCGGCAGTCTTACTCTGACATCATTGAAAGGTAATACATTTCGATCAAAGGAGATAACATTAAACAATGTTTAATGTTCGATTATATTGTGCGGCTATTCAGCCGCGTTAAAAAGGAGTTAAAATCATGCCCTGGCGTTTAATTATTGTCATCGTTATTTTTGCTGTATTTTTGGTATTTGTCGCGTTTAATTTGGAAAATAAATGCGATATCAGTTTTGGTTTTACGAAGATACCGGAGGTTCCGGTTTTTATAACGATTTTTTCGTCATTTGTAATTGGACTTTTATGTTCGCTTCCATTGATTCTGCATATCAGGCAAAAAGATAAAACACCGCAGGCGGGCAGGAAAACAAGAAAAGCAGCTCTGCAAAGCGGCGAAGATATTCATCAGGATGCTGGTATATATATACCGGCAGACTCCGAAACAAGCGAAAAGATTAAAAAAGACGCAGCAGAGGCAAAAAAGAGATTCTTTTCAAAAAGACGCGGCGGCAATAATGATTAGAGTAATTGTTTCGTTTTTATTTATATTATCCGCAGCCGCTGGTTTTTCTCAAACCGGAGTTTCACTTGATACCGAGATTCAAAATATAGAAAGGGCAATTACTAGGCAGGATATTTCCGCCATTGAGCGCCATGACGCTCTTATCAGGCTCGCGCAGCTTCGCCAGTTATCCGGGGATATTGAAGGCGCCGCAAGAAACTGGCTTGAAGCCGCCGCTGCGGTTCCCGGCAGTGTGGATGACGAAGCTCTTTTAAACTGCGCTTACTGTCTTGCGGCAATGGGCGAATGGGAAAGAGCGTCCGCCGCTTTACAGCCCCTGTTGTTAAGATATGTACGCGCGAGATTTTTATATATCAGCATTAACGCAATCAGCTCAGGCGATTTAACCGAGCTCGCATCCCTTGCAGATAACCCGGAATATTCAAGCCTGAGAACGGAAATATTTTTTATTCTTTGGAAAATATCGCACACCGCGTCTTCTGAAAGATGGCGGCAGCGTCTTGTAAATGAATACCCGCAAACTCCTGAAGGAATGTTGGCCGCAGGCAGGTTTACAGTAATGCCGAGCCCTTTCTGGCTGTTTGCCGGAGGATTGGACTCGCTTCAGCTAATTGGCGGCATGCCGGTGGTTACGCAAGTCTTTTCCCAAAGCATATCACAAGGAGCGAAATTACAAGCCGGAATCTTCAGCCGTCAAGCTAACGCGCAGCTGCTGGTAACAAGTCTTATTCAGGCAGGTTTTTTTCCATTAATAGAGCAGCGTACTGTAAACGGAAGCGAAATGTGGGCGGTTATTGTTCCTGCCGGAACTGACGCAAACCGCGTAATAGCAGAACTGCGCGCCGCTGGGTTTGAGGCTTTTGCGGTTAAATAATTTAAAACATTTTTTCAAGTTGTGCCGTTTGTTTTAGGTATTGGCTAATTAATTATAATTGTGTAAAGTGCATCAAGGATAAATCATGAAACAATTTACGCAAATGGATAAAGAAGAATTAACCGCTGTTAAAAATGAACAGGAAAGCGCTCTTTTAAAACATAAAGAAAAAGGAAAGAAACTCAACATGACAAGAGGAGTTCCTTCCGATGAGCAGCTTTCTTTATGTAACGATATGCTTACTTGCCTTTCGCAGAATGATTATAAAGCGCTTAACGGCACGGACTGCCGCAATTACGGCGGGATAGACGGTATTCCTGAAATAAAAAAAATCTTCGCAGATCTCCTTAACGTAACTCCTGATGAAGTTATTGTAGGAGGCAATTCTTCGCTTGCGCTTATGTTTGATAACGTAGCTGTTAATATGTCTCATGGAGTGCGGGACGGAAAACCGTGGCAGACTCAGGGGCAGGTGAAGTTTTTATGCCCATCTCCGGGATACGACCGGCATTTTACAATCTGCAATTATTTTCATATTGATATGATTCCTGTCGCTATTGGGAAGGACGGCCCTGACATGGACGCTGTCGAAAAGCTTGTGTCGGAAGATCCCATGATTAAAGGCATCTGGTGCGTTCCCAAATTTTCCAATCCGACAGGAATTATCTATTCGGATGAAACTGTAAAGAGATTCGCTGATTTAAAACCCGCTGCGGCTGACTTTAGGATTTATTGGGACAATGCCTATGCTTTCCATGATCTTGAAAACTCAAAGAATGAAATCCTTAACATTATCCGTTTATGCGAAGCCGCCGGCAGCCCGAACATGGTATATCAATTCGCTTCATTCTCCAAGGTGAGTTTCGCGGGCGCATCTGTTTCATGTATAGCCTCATCAAAATCAAACTGCGAATTTATTAAACAGCGGCTAATCGCGCAGACAATCGGGCCTGATAAAATTAACCAGCTTCGTCATGCGCGGTTCTTTAAAGACGCGCCGGGTGTGATGGCTCACATGAATAAACACGCCGCGATTTTAAAACCAAAGTTTAAGCTTGTTTCCGATGTGCTGCGAAGCGAATTAGGCTCTCTTGGCATTGCTGAATGGACGGAACCCGCGGGCGGCTATTTTGTCAGCTTCGATTCTCTTGACGGCTGCGCAAAACGGATTGCGGCTCTTTGCTCACAGGCGGGAGTCGCGCTGACTCCGGCGGGAGCCACTTTTCCGAACGGAAACGATCCAAAAGACAGAAACATCCGCATCGCTCCAACCTGCCCTCCGCTTAATGAACTGAAAGAAGCGCTTGAGATTTTCTGCGCCGCTGTAAAACTTGCAAGCGCGGAAAAACTTTTAGCCTTGAAGCAATAATAGTGTTGTCAGGAAACTTCAGTTTCTGAACAACTTCCATCATTTATTTATAGGGTTAAAAATTTTCTCAGTTTTTCAAAAACATCTTTAATATTAAGCGGCTTTCCAAGATGATCATCCATACCCGCGTCAAGACAGGCTTTAACATCATCCTTAAAAACATTGGCAGTCATCGCGACTATCGGTATGCGCTTATGATCTTTAATTTCCGCTTCAAAAGATCGAATGCGGCGCGTAGCTTCATATCCGTCCATAAGAGGCATTTGTAAATCCATAAAAATAATATTGTATTTATTTACATCGGCTGTGATTTTATCAAGCGCGTCCTTTCCGTTTACAGCGCTGTCAATCGCCAGCCCTGAGTCCGCAAGAAGGGTGATTATTATTTCGCGGTTTATTTCTATATCTTCCACAAGCAGCAGCGATTTGCCTGCGTACTCATTATCCAGCGTTTCGTAAACAGGCTCTGTCTGTTCTGTATGTTCGTCTTCGCATTTTTGCGCCTTTATTGTAAAAATAAAATGCGATCCTTTGCCGAGCTCGGATTCAATCCAGATTTTTCCGCCCATAAGTTCGACAATACGCTTTGATATTACAAGCCCAAGTCCTGTCCCGCCGAATTTACGGCTGATCCCTGAGTCTGCCTGACCGAATGCGCTGAACAGTCTTTCTTTTTGTTCCGCTGAAATGCCGATTCCATTATCCTCAACCTCAATTTTTAATTCGTATTCACTTTCATTTTCTCCTGTCAGAGCTGCGTTTAATTGAATTATACCGTCTGCGTGAGTGAACTTTACTGAGTTTGATAAAAGATTTGTTATAACCTGCGAAAGACGCTGATCGTCTCCTGTAATGTATAAAGGTATTTTATCGTCAATATTAACAAGCAGTTTTTGTTTTTTTTCATCCAGCCGGAAGTTTATTACATTGAATACCTTTTGCAGCATATTCCGGAAATTGTATCTGACAGGTGACAGATCCAGTTTATTCGCTTCAATCTTTGACATATCAAGCACATCGTTAACAAGACCCAACAGGTGCGTCGACGCGTCTTCGATTTTTCCAAGCGCGTAATTTTTTCTTTCAAGACTGATAGTATGCTTGCATATTTCAGTCATGCCGATAATCGCGTTTAAAGGAGTGCGTATCTCGTGGCTCATATTGGCAAGAAAGTTGCTTTTTGCGTGATTGGCCGCTTCCGCTTCCGCCGTGCGCTTGTTAACAAGATCCTCAAGATGTTTTCCTTCCTGGCGTTTTATCATCAAAATTATAAATACAAGCGTGAGTACAGATAATAAAAGAATCGACGCGCCGATAAGCCAGGGAACCTGCGCCTGCGCGATTTTCCCCTTATAATCATATGTTCTAAAAACCCATTGATCTGCAATACTGCTTACGTCAATAAGAGGCAACGCTTTGCTGATTATTGAACATAAATCAGCGTAATCTTTATTGAATCCAAAAAAAGACTCTGCTGTTCTGTCGAACACAAGGTTTGCTTTATAACCGGAAAATTCATGGTAGTATGTAATCGCAAGAAGCCTTCTTTGACTTGACATGACCATATCTACAAAACCACTGTCAAGTGCGTCAAAAGCTTCGTCGGAGCTGTTATATTCATAAGCGTTCGGGTGATTCGGGTACCACGTATTGAAAACTTCCGCGTAAGCCGACCCTTTAGGTACGCTTACACTGACATTCAAAACATCCTTAAGAGAGACATTCGGCGTTTCTGTTTTTGATAAGAGAGCGTATCTATCAGTCATTGTAGGAGCTGCCGCCCATAGGAAACCTGTCGCTCTTCTTTCATCTGTAGGTATAAGTTCTGAAATCATATACGCGTTTCCGGTTTCTAAAAGATTCAACAAATCCGGCCATTCAGTATGTTCATCATTTACAATATTGAATGACAAACCGGTCAGCTGTGATACCTCATTAATAACATCAACAAAAATTCCCTGCCATTGTTTTTCATATCTGTTAAAAAAACTTATCGGATAATTGTAATATTCCGCGGCGTACGGGATTACTTTGGTTCTGCGTAAAAAAGCGCGCTCTTCTTCGCTTAATAAAAGATACATTTTATGCCTGCGGTATTCCATTTCTCCCTGTTTGTACATTTCCATAAGAAAAGAAGCGTCCGCGTTTTCCATTGCTTTACGCACTACGGAAATAACCGGAGAAAGTTCGTCCCTGTACGCGGTCATAGAAACAGGATTGTAAATCACAGGATAAAAATCGATGGAAACGGTATCCATGTAAATATCAAAGATTGCTTCCAATACACCCTCTTCCAGAAACGCGTCTATCTCCCCGTTTTTTAAAAGAGCGTACGCTTCATTCGCTTCATTTACATAAACGGCTTCAAAGTGTTCATGAGCGCGTGAATTTAAAACATGATTATAAGTATTTCCGTTTAACATGGCAAAACGCAGCGTTCTGATTTCCGCTATTTCCGCCAGGGAAACGCTGTCTTTAAGCCTTATATATTTTAGCGTACGCTGAGCGATTGGGTCTGTCATGAAAAATTTTTCCATACGCTGCGCGGTAGGAGTAATGTCGCCCGTAAAATCAACAATGCCGTTTTCAAGCTCAATAAATAATTCGCTCCAGTCATGTATAACAAGCTTAAAAGGAATCCCGAATAAACCTGACAGCCAATCGCAAAAGAGAGCGGAATAACCGCTCAGTACGTTTTTTTCCGTATCTAAAAACGCCTCCGAAGAGTGAACCATCGAGTAATTAAAGTAATCGTATTTTTTCTTAAGCTCTTCAATAGCGTTAATTTCAGCATCGGTTACGCCGGGTATATCTTCGTATGAAATCCGGTTTGGATCATAAACAGAACGGCTTCCTTCCGAATTATTACAGCCTGCCTGTACTATTGATAAAACAACAAAGATTGCGATATAGATTGTACGCCTTTTCTGCATAATATAAAAATCATAATACACCCGCAGAATTTCCACAATTGTTTTTATTTTGTATAATTTCCTTGTAATATTCTTACGGCTTTGGAATAATTGACATATAGAGTAAAAAAAATATATAAAAATATACGGAGAAATTATTACGCTTCGTTTTATATTTGATTCATTGTCCGCTCCCGCGGCTGTAAGCCGCGCAGCAGGCACAACACGGAGGTTTGAGTGAGTTATGTAGATAAGATTTTCTCGCTGATCGAGAAAAAGGACGCTGGGCAAAGTGAGTTTATTCAGGCGGCAAAAGAAGTTTTAGAATCACTTAGGATTATTGTTGATAAAGACAGTGTTTATGAAAAGTCCGGGCTTTTAGAACGTCTTGTTGAACCGGAACGCGCGGTTGTTTTCAGGGTTCCGTGGGCAGACGATTCGGGTAAGGTGCAGGTTAACCGGGGTTTTCGCGTTCAGTTTAATTCCGCAATCGGCCCTTATAAAGGCGGGCTTCGTTTCCACCCTTCTGTAAATTTAAGCATTATCAAATTTTTAGGTTTTGAACAGATTTTTAAAAATTCGCTGACCGGGCTTCCTATGGGCGGCGGCAAAGGCGGAAGCGATTTTGATCCCAAGGGAAAAAGCGACAATGAAGTAATGCGTTTCTGCCAGTCTTTTATGGCTGAGCTTTACAGGCACATAGGTCCTGATACTGATGTTCCCGCAGGAGATATAGGAGTCGGAGGAAGAGAAATTGGTTTTATGTACGGCCAGTACAAACGGATTACTAATAATTTTGTCGGCGTATTAACCGGCAAGGGGCTCAACTGGGGCGGAAGTCTCGCGAGAACAGAAGCGACAGGTTACGGGCTTGTTTACATTATAGACGAATATTTAAAAACCAGAAATGACGGCTTTAAGGGCAAGAAAGTTGTTGTATCCGGCAGCGGTAATGTCGCAATTTTCGCCGCGCAGAAAGCGATGGAATTAGGCGCGGATGTAGTCAGCATGTCCGACAGTAACGGATTTATTTATCATAAGAACGGCATTAACCTTGATACAATTAAAGACATCAAACTTGTTGAAAGAGAAAGACTGAGTAAATACGCTGAAACGCACAGGGACGCTGTTTATACCGATGTGAACAAAGGCAGAGTATGGGATATCCCCTGCGATATCGCTCTTCCGTGCGCTACCCAGAACGAGCTGTTCCTTGAAGACGCGAAAAAACTTGCGGGCTCAGGCTGTAAAATTGTCGGCGAAGGCGCAAACATGCCGACAACACTTGACGCTACCGAACTGCTGCAGAGCAAAGGCGTTGCCTTTTTCCCGGGCAAAGCCGCCAACGCCGGAGGCGTCGCGACATCCGGTCTTGAGATGTCTCAGAACTCAGCGCGCCTTTCCTGGTCATTTGAAGAAGTTGACGCAAAACTTAAAAACATCATGACCGGTATTTTCCGCAGCATGGACAGCGCGGCAAAAGAAGTCGGTAAGGAAGGCAACTTTGTTATCGGCGCCAACATCGCCGGCTTTAAGAAAGTAGCGAAGGCAATGCTGGATCAAGGAGTGATTTAATAGAGTTGTCCGGTATTAAAAAGGAGCGAGCGGTATTTATTCCTCGCTCCTTACCGAAGTAAGTGTTATCGGCGGTTCAAGAAGGTCCTGAATACTGTTTGTTCCTACTCGCACACGGGAAAGAATTACTACATCCGCAACATTCTCGATTATATAAACCATACGGTTCTCAGAGGATCCTTCATTTGGACGAAGCTCAAGCAGGTCGCTGCCTTCTACTTTGTAAAAAACATACCGGCCGCTTCTTACATTTCCGCCGGAATTTATGGTATACACTCCCGATTTATTAAATTGAATCCTGCCCCAGGAAGAATCGTAAAGCGCGTCAATTGCGGGGTGAAGCTGCGATACTGTGTCGTTTGTACTCGCGATTCCAGCGCGCCTGTATGAACCGTCCCAGGTAGTATTGGCTGTAATTCTTAAGCGTACGTCTTCATTTACCCTTAGCCTTATACTGTCAAGCGATTCCAGTTCTATATCAATAAAACGCAGCAGTGTATTAATAGAAATATTTTCGCTTCTTATATATAGACCATAACGGGTGTGTGTTGAAATCTGCCATTGGAAAATCTGCTGAGCTTCATCATTGTAAAAAATTATCTCCCTGCTTTCAGGATTAAAATAAATATACTGCTGCGTATCTATTGTACCCTGAGGGCTTACAAAATACCAAAGATCATAAATGAAATTCTCAAAGACACCGGGCGCTCCGCTTAAAAGTTCCTGCAGCCTTCGCTGTTCAATTTGAGATCCTGGAATTCTGGATACCCTTGTCTGTTCATACCTTCCGGTTGATGAACTATAGGAAAAAATTGTTTCAATTTGATCCAGCATATTAGCGGAGGCGCTGTCATGGCCGTAAGCCGCGATATTAAAACTCTGCCCTGTTGTAATGCCCTGCTGGTACGCGAGAGAACGGGTTGCCTCCTGAATAACTATGGAGCCTCCGATTTGCAATTCCGCGATTTTTATATAAGCCGCGTTTGCCGCCTGTCCTGCGCCTCTCCTGAAAATTGTCATTGTATGTTCGTTAGCCGCGTTCATTCCGGTTATGATGATGCAGTTATTTCTGTCGCCTATTAAATCCTGGCTGAACAGCGTGATTGTTTCCGCTCTTGTCGCTGCGACAGGCGCGTTCCACATGCGCCTGTACCCTCTGGTTCTTTCATCATAGCTGAGGAATGTTATGTATACTGGGTTCTGCGAATTATTTGTCAGATAAACTACAAACTGTTCTTCTGAAAAACCTTCTTCGCTTTCTTTATTAAAAACAGCTATTACTGTTTCTGTTTCCTCAAGCGGTATTTTTGTATTAAGGTTCTCTTCCAATACGGATTGGCTCGTCATTACAATTTCGGATTGAGCCGAAGAATCGCGGATAGTTACGACTCTGGTTCTTGTATCTTCAACCGCTTCCGCGGAAAGAAAGCGTTCCAGTGAACCTGTCGCAAGGAATATGATCAAAGAAATTGATAATACCGCAATGACTATATAAAAGATGATTAACGATTTTTTCATTTATAAATTACAGCAGCAATTATTAATTATAAAAAAAAGCGGCGGCGGCGCTTTTTACTTTAGCGTCAATGTTTAATCCAACTACAAGCGTTCTCCATGATGAGTATTCCTCCACTCTTGAAAAACGCAATAGGTTTGCGCCAGGACCTGTAATAGTGAGTGAAAGCGCATCGGGAGAAGCGCTGATAAGCAGCGTATAACTGTAGCCCGCTGCGCTTCGTCTGGAAGCCGCGTCTGTAAGAGCGCCTGAAAAATCAGCGTATATTCCCGATGGGGAAATCCCGCTGATTTTATTTTTTGCGTTTTCTTTTTCACCCGCGCTGATTACGCCCGAATAAATAACGCTCGCTCTTTCGCCGGCGCTCCAGATTGTAAGCCTGTCCCCGTTTACCAGTATTTCATCAAGGCGCGCGAAGGTCCAGCTTAAAATATCATCTTTAACATCCGCTAAAGACCGGGAACTGTCAATTATCAAATTAATGTCAATTGGATTGCGCTGAGCAAACGACTGAACGGAAAAAAACGATAAAAACAAAAGCGCAAGAATGATTTTTTTATTACCTGCATTCTTCATGATTTTATTTTAACATTCTTTTGATATATTGGCTATAGTTTTATCAAAATCAATTAAATGAAAAAAGTCTTTACAATTCGATCTCAGGTGTGTTAACCTTATAGATAGTTAAATTTTCAAACTAAATTTATTAAGGAGCGTTATATGGGAGCAATAGACCTGCCCAAAAGCCCGAATGTATTTCATCCGGAAAAACCAAGTGCAGTCGGTTCACGAAATTCATTGGCACAGGAATATCGTGATCAGCAGGCTGAAGTAAATCTTTTATTGGAGGAAGAAACCAATAAGGTTATCCACCACCTGACAGCGAAACTGCCCAAGGATGTTCTTGAACGCCTTGATGTTATGGGCAGCATGAAAGAGAAGCTGTATAATTACTTCAATCAGAATTATCAGAACATGTTCAACCGTTACATGGTAACGAGCGAAGATGAAATGGTAAAGAAAGTCAGGAACTTTATTGACAAAGAAGAAACAAAAGTTCTGACAAGATACACGCCAAAAGAAATCGCAGACCTGCTTGACGCTGTCGGAGGCGCGGATAAATTTAATACCGGCGAAGTTGAAAAATCAATGGTCAATATGTACGGCCATTTACAGGGACATATCCAGCGCGGCGTTAACGAACTTGAAACTCACACCAACAGCATTCTCCGCCAGAAAACGGACACAGGCGCTTTCGTGCGCGGCGAGAACGCTTATTCAATTGTTAAGTGCGCGTTTAAAGATAATCTTATTAAACCAAAGACAGTTACCGATGTAAAACTTTCCGTAAACATTCTTGAATCGGAACTTATAAGCCCGATTTTCCATTATCAGGTTACTGTTGAATACCTTGTCAAAGACTTAATCGCGAAGCACATCATTGACAGCATTGATAAACTTGTAGAAGAAGTTAAAGATGACAGAATTAATCAGGGAGAAGAAGAGCTTTCGGACAGCGAGGTAATATTCAGCAAGGTGAACAGGGTTGATAACTTTACCGATGATGATACCGAAAACGTAAAAGCAAAACGCTATTCATACATTGCGAAAACCCTTATGGAAAAAGTTTCGGACCTTCGCGCGGAAATCGATCCCGAATCTTATGACGCGCTTAATGTCCGTGAAAGCATTAAAAAGATCATCGACATTGAAAATATCCGCAATAGGGGATTTAATACCGCGATTAACTCGATCACTTCAATCCTTGATACTTCCAGAATGGGATATCAGTACATTGAAAACCTTAAAAACGCGCGTGAACTGGTTATCCGCGAATACGAAGATTCTGATATCGCCAATCTGCCGGATGAACGCTATCAAATTAAAATGCGCTTCTTTGACAATGCCCAGCTTATTGAGGATCGCAAAGCATACGATGTTCAGATTAAGAGTTTTGAAACCGAAGTTCAGCATCTGTGGGATGTTCTGGAAGTAATTTACCAAAAAGACTGGAAGAAATCCGGTATTAATGACTTTGAAGATCTCTCAGCCAAGAATAAAGTCAGGATTAAATCTCTTATTAAAGATAAATCCGGCGAACCCCTTTATGAAGATACCGCCAAAGTTTGGGACGAAATTTCCTTTGTAAAACCGGTTGAAACCGAAGTTGAAAAATCCAACCGCACATACATTTTCGAGAAAGACCGTATCCGCACAAAAATTATCAGAATGCGCAACAGAATGACGAAAATGTACGATTTCCAGTATCCTGCCGAAAGACGCGTAATGGAAGAAAGATTAAACTGGCTTGAAAAAGAATATTTCAGGTATGAATACATGATTAACCCGTACCACTTGCAGCCGGGACTCCTTTTGGATGTTGATATTACCTCAATCAAGAGGAAAAAAATCACCCTGGACGCAATGGCGAACGTACTTAATGAATTCCTGCACGGCGTTTCCAAAGGCTTTGCCGATGCCGCGTTTGCGTCGTTCAGCCGCAGAAGGTCAACAGTCCGCGAAGATATCAATCAATCGTTCTCAAGCGTAGCTACCGGGGAAACTACGGCAGTTGCGCAAGTCGCGCCTGCGCCAAGAGCGGCGATCGCAGCTCCAAAAGCCGCGCCTTCCGCGTCTACAAAAAAGAAAGGCGTAGTTGATTCTAAGAGCAAGGCAAAGAAACCGGCCCGCGGCGGCGGCTCTGGACTTGCTGAAATTTAGCGTTAAAAACACGTAAGAGTTTTTATTCGTGCTGAGGGGTTTAATACCTTCTGCACGCTTCGCGTGCGAGCTTCAGGGCGTTTCAAAAAGGTATTAAACCCCGCGAAAGTAAATACCTTATAAGAACAACATACCCCGTCCCTTTAGGGCGGGGTTGTTGATTAAAGCGCTTCCGGTAATTTATCGGGGGCGCTTTTTTCAGTTATATATGGAGGAAATATGGCAGATAACATAAATCTTGATGTCTTATCTACCCGAAATGGTTTTAACAGCGCTGTCAGGCATATAAAAAAAACTATGGAGATTGCAGGTGACGCCGGTAATCTCGGCGATATTATTTATGAATTGGAAGATAATGAATTAACCGGCGCAAGGATAAACCTTCTTTTAAGAATGCTTCTTGTAGATAAATTAGGATATAAAACAGCATCAGCCAACCTTAGCGCGGCTGTTGAAGATACTGTTGCTCTGGCGAAAGAATTCGGAAAATGGACAGGTGTTGATTTAGTCGCCGCTTATTATCATCCGGAACTTGGTCTTCTAATAGCGAATCCAAAATCAGCCGGAGAGCTCTCTGGTTTTGGCCAGCTGCGTAAACGCGAATTGCTTGTAATATACGCGGGTCTTCAGGGAAAGGAAACGGATGAAAATTGCCAGAAAGCGGCAAACCTCGCTCTTCGTCTTTTTGAAGGCTCAAAAGTCACAGTTCCTGAGGCGTTAACCAAAGGAAAATTTACATTTAAAACTATCTCTAAACCAAAAAAAGAAGCGGAACCAAAACCGGCAAAAGCAAAGCCCGCGGCGAAGGGAAAAACGCCTGAAAAGAGCGAACCTGTTAAGAAAGAAGCGGCGGTTAAAACCGCGAAGATGACGCCGAGGTACTCTGTTATTGTTCAGAATGAACTTTTCCATAACGGAAATGTAGAAGCATGGAAAAAAATCATTACAAGTTATCAGGTAAAATATCCGGATCTGGATGTATTTATTTATTATGACGGAGAGCGCATCATTGATATCAATTCGCTGTTTAAATGGGGTAAAGTAAAACATGGCACTGCCATTGAATTTGCAGTCGCCGGAAATGAAATAAAGGATGTTGCAAAACTTCAGCGTTATCTGGCACAGGGAGCCAGTCAGATGTTTGAGGCATTCCTGCACGGACCTGTAAACGCCGTGCTTAAACTGTTTTAATAAGGAAATTATATGGACTGTAGAATACATTTTTTTAGTCAGAAGGATGTAATACCGCCGAAAGTAAATCCTGAATTGCTTGGTATCCGCGGAAGGCAGGCCAATGAATTTGCCGAGCTGGGATTTCCTATTCTGCCGGGGATTATTCTGGATGCCGAAATAGCGTCAGTATTGGATCCTAAATCAGTTAAAAAAGACCTGCTGGATCTTCTGGGAAAATGCGCGAAGCTGGCTGGTAAAACCTACGGCGATAAAGATAATCCCATGCTTCTAAAAATTATTATTTCTTCCAACATGGCGATTTCAACTTACCCGACTCTGCATAACTTCGGTCTTGTTAAACCTACCATCGGAGGTTTCGCTAAATGGGTAGGCGAGGATTTTGCCGCTAACGAAGTTCTGTTTTTGGTAAACGGCATGCTTACAATTGAAGAGCGGATTAAAAGCCTTGAAAAAAAGCAAAAAGAAAAAGATGAAATATCCTTACAAATAAAACTTCTTCGGCGGATTCTGGGCATTCAGGGGCCGTCAAACGAATTGCACGGTGAAGAAGACAAGACGCCTCTTCCAAAGAAAAAATCCGCTGTCGAATATATGGACGAATACGCCAGATTTTTCCCGAAAGGTTTCTTTGATGACGCAGAAAGCCAGTTTCTGATAACGCTGGGCGAAATTGCCGGAATGCTGAAAATTGACGAACAGAATGATAATGATACCGCTGTTTTAATACAGCCGATGGTTTACGGCAATTACGGAAATGATTCGTGCGCAGGGTATTTTTACAGCCGCAATGTTATTACAGGCGAAAAGAAACTCCAGGGCAATTTTTACACCGACAAATTTAATGAGATAGGATCAGAAGGGCACGAAATCAATCAAATTGATCCAACGCATCTTAAGCAGCTGGAAAAAATCGGATGTGCGTTGGAAGACAAATTCAAGGAGATTCGTCAGGTGCGCTTCACTGTCGAGAACGGTAAATTGTGGCTGATTGAACAGCGCCTTGTGGATCAAAAATCAACACAATCCGATCTTAAACTTCTGCTTGATCTTAACAAGCGGAAAATTGTCAGCTCCGCCTATGTAATCAAAGCCATCAATCCTTTAAGACTAAATGAAATTCTTCACCCTGTAATAAATCCTGCAAGCGTAAAGGGATTTAAATCATGGAAGGGAGGAATTGCCGGCGCGCCCGGAGCCGCAATCGGAAGGGTGTACTTCAGCACCGAAGCGCTTCTGGAAGGTAAAAAATTATCCGCGAAACACGGTGAAGATGAACGCTGCATCCTGGTTTTGGAATCTTCATTTGCTGAAGATGTTAAAGCAATCGAAGTAAGCACAGGCGTATTAACCGCCGAAGGAGGCTATTCAGCTCACGCTTCTGTTGTCGCCCGCCAGTACGGCAAGGTATCGCTTGTCTGCCCGGCGTTAAAAATAAAAGGAACAAAAGCATCAATAGGCGATTTCAATTTCTCTCAGGGCGACTACATTACGCTTGATGTTCCGTTCTACGGCGAGTCTACAGTGTATTCAGGAGTTGCTGATTTAATCGAACCTAACCCGAAGGAATCCGGGCTTTTTGATTTTATCGAAATGGCGAAAGGCTTTCTTAAAAAATTCCATGTCCGCTGTAACGCCGATACTCCGAAAGACGCCGCTCTTGCTTTAAGTTTCGGCGCAGACGGCGTAGGTCTTTGCCGCACAGAACATATGTTCTTTAAAGATAACCGCATAAATATTTTCCGCGACATGCTGCTCTCGGATGATAATAAAGAACGGCAAAAAGCGTTGAATAAATTGCAAATAATGCAAAGAGAAGATTTCTACGGCATTATGAAAGTAATGGCGGGCAAGGATGTTACAATCCGTCTTTTAGATTCGCCTCTTCATGAATTTATGCCGCATAATCCCGATGAATTACAGGCTTATATCGATTACGCGGGAAAGACTAAAAGCAGTAAATCTCTTAAAGCTGACATTGTTGCCCGCATTGACGCCCTTCATGAATTTAACCCGATGCTTGGTCATCGCGGCTGCCGTATTGCTGTCTCCTATCCGGAAATATACGCAATGCAGGTTAAGGCTATTTTTGAAGCTGTATATAAATTGAAATCCGAAAAGATCGAAGTTTTTCCTGAAATTATGGTTCCGATAATTATGAATGTTTCGGAGTTAAAACTCATCGCTTACGGAAAAAAGATCGAGGGTTCCAACTATTTGGGTATTGTCGATATTGAGGAAGCGCTCCGAAAGGAGTTAAAGGCGAAGGAAGCGGAATATAAAATCGGCACAATGATAGAATTGCCTGCGGCTGCCCTGGGCGCAGGTGAAATCGCGCGGTACGGGCGGTTCTTCAGCTTTGGCACAAATGACCTGACTCAGACAACTCTTGGCATTTCAAGGGATGATTTTACCGCTTTTATGCCGGATTATACGCTTTTTGACCTTATTAACGGAAACCCGTTCAGTACATTGGATCCGCACGTTAAGGAATTAATCGCTCTTGCTACAGATCGCGGACGGCTTACAAGGCCGGATTTAACATGCGGACTTTGCGGCGAGCACGGCGCTAACCCGGAAAATGTACGTTTCTGCATGGATACAGGTCTTGATTATGTTTCCTGCTCTCCGTACTCTGTGCCGATAGCGCTTCTTGCGGTAGCACAGGCAGAAATTGACAAGTCTGAAGTAAAATAAAAAAAAGGGCTGTCCGTTAGACAGCCTTTTTTTGAGTCCAAATAAAAGCGTGATTAACTATATTCGCCTTCGAAACCCATATGTTTTCTTAATATTTCAATGATAAACTGCGCTGCTTTTCTTGCGTCTGACTGCGGAATTTTCCGCTGTCTGTTAAGCGAATCCTCAAAGAACTTTATCATTGATTCATACATATCCGGCAATTGATAAAATACTACCGCGAAGTTAATGCCCTGAGGCCTTAAAATTGTAAATGATCCGTATGTTTCAATAGGCTCTTTTGCAACCATTATCCTGCTTTGGTTTTTCGCGATAATTGTTTCAAGTTCGTTAAACCGTTTCGGAATTCTCTCTCCTTCCGCCCTTGAAACAGGTTCCACCGGTTTATAATGATATGTATCAGGTTCAACAAGAATGTGTAATTTTTTTCCGCCTGTAACAAACTGCAGTCCGTCACCCGTCGGGAAAATTTCTTTTACGCCCGCATAAGAAACAATTTCATAAATTGAATACGCCGATGTTGCGCTGAAGAACGAGGAAATAATGTAGCCTTGCGAAAAGGGAAGCTTTCCCATTTTAAATGCTTCAAATAAATCCCTGTATTTGACATTGGGATCAATAACTTCAACAGGAATATTAAGCTGCTGTGTTTCAGCAGGGATATTTACAATTGATTTAACCGCGGATCTTTTAACCGCTGTTGTTTTCGCGGCAGGTTTTTTCTCTGCGCTTTTAGCTGCCGGTTTTTTAACGGCTGGTTTCTTTGCAGCGGCTTTAACTGCCGGTTTCTTTACTGCGGGCTTTTTTGCTGCCGGTTTTTTAGCGACTGGTTTGGCCGCAGGTTTTTTGGCCGCAGCTTTGGCCGCTGTAGTTTTTGACGCAGCTGCTTTAGTTTTGGTTGCAGTAACTTTAGTTGCTGTAACTTTAGTTACAGCTTTCTTTACCGCAGGTTTTTTCTCAGTCTTTTTTATCGTTGCCATATTTCCCCCTTAAAGATCATCACTTTACAATTATCACTCCGCGTATACTGCGAACATGATTAAAGTTGTTAATTAGATTATAAACCTGTCATTATTTATTTAGCAACTGTTTTCTTTACAAAGTGTAAATGTACTGTAACACTTTAATTCCATTCACTGCGGTTGAAATTTAAATTGTAATGAAAAGCGATTTTTTATTTCGCTCTTGCTAATGTAACCGCGCATGTTATGACAATATCATCAATGGACGCGCCTCTTGACAAGTCGCTTATCGGTTTCGCAAAACCCTGAAGGAACGGACCGTAAGCCTGAGCTTTTCCCAAACGCTGAACAAGCTTATAACTGATATTGCCGGAATTTAAATCCGGAAATACAAGAACATTAACTTTTCCGCGTACGGGGCTGCCCGGCGCTTTTTTATCAAGGATTGAAGGAATTAAAGCGGCGTCAGCCTGCAGATCGCCGTCAAAAATAAATGACGGCTCTCTTTTTTCTAAAATTTCCACAGTGTTTTGCACTTTAACGACATCATCATGTTTCGCGGAACCTTTTGTCGAGAATGACAAAAGAGCCACTACAGGTTCAGCGTTTAAAAATTCACGGCAGGATTTTGCGGCGCATTCTGTAATATCCGCGAGTTGTTCTGACAGAGGATTCGGCACTACAGCGCAGTCGGAAAATATCATCGCTCCGTCTTTTCCGAACTGTTTATCCATTCCTGTCATTACAAAACATGACGAAGCAGTTTTAATGCCGGGCGCGGTTCCGACAATTGCAAGCCCCGCTCTTAATACATCGCCTGTTGTTTTAACAGAACCTGCGACCATCGCGTCAGCGTCTCCCAGATATAACATCATCGCGCCCCATCGCAGGGTGTCTGTCATATCGTTCTTTGCCTGCTCCGGTGTCATTCCCTTATTTTTTCGAAGCTGGTAATAGACATCAGCGTATTTGTTTAAGTTTGAATTAGTTTCAGTATTTATAATTTCAATATCGTCAATATTAACGCCCTGTGTTCTTGCAAATTCCTGTATATCAGCGATTTTTCCCAGTAATGTAACACTGGAAGCGAGTTTCTCATCCAGCAAAATTCTTGCGGTTCTGATAATCCGCTCTTCTGAACCTTCTGGTAATACCAGCCTCTTTGGGGTTTTAGCGGCTTTAGCTTTCATTTCTGTTACAAAATCCATATTTCCTCCATACATTCCTGATTAATACAGGATACTCTGTAATTGATAATTCCGCAAGAAAATATTTAAATGTAAATTTTTCGTCCTATTCCCTAATTTTTTACATTATGTTAAAATGATGAATCATGAGCGAAATTTACAATGATTTTCTGGAAGATGCTGATTTCGACACTATTTTATCTCCGGATATTGATTTTACAGGCACACTGCGCTTCGAAAAACCTTTTTTAATCAGAGGCAAGGTTTCAGGAGAAATAAACTCGACAGGATTGCTTGTAATAGACGAAAACGCTGTTGTAAACGCCAACATACATGCGCTGCGCGTTTTAATCAGAGGACAGGTAAAAGGCGATGTTACCGCTATAGAAAAAGTGGAAGTTACTGTTAACGGAAAGCTCTCGGGAAATGTAACGTCTCCTGAGATTTATATGGAAACCGGCTGTGTTTTTAACGGCAGGTGCACTATGGTTGGGAAAAATTAATTATGAAAAAATTACCGCTGTTATTAATTTTAACAATTTTTGTTTTTTGTCTTCACGCTCAAACCATTCCTGACGCGCTTGCGGAATACCGCAACAGTAATTATGAGAGATCGGTTCAAATCTGCCGGGATGAAATCGCTGAAAATGCCAATAACCTGGAATCGCATGTTGTAATATGCTGGTCGCTGATCCGGCTGAACCGTTTTGAAGAAGCTTTGCGTTATGCGCGTGCGGGACGCACCATTAACCGTTTTGATGTAAGAATTACTCAGATTCTGGGAGAAGTTCATTATTATCTGGGTATGAATAATGAAGCGCTTTCATTTTTTCAGGAATACGCTTCCGCCGCCCCCGAAGGACAGCGCATTGATCAAGTGTATTATTTAATGGGTGAAATTTTTATCCGGCAGGGAAAATTCCGTCACGCCGATATTGCTCTTTCCACCGCTGTTCACTGGATGCCGAATAATGCCGCATGGTGGGTCAGACTCGGCTTTACCCGTGAAAACGCTTCGGACTTAAGCGGCGCGATAGAAGCGTATGAGCACGCGCTGACTCTTAATTCACAATTAGCCGACGCCCGCCGCGGAATTGATCGAATCAGGCAGACAATGTCCCGGTAACAAGCTGCTTATTGCCAATGACGCCCGGAAATTAATAGTGCCGTCTTTTTTAATTCAGACATTGGGCTGTAAACTTAATCAGCTTGAAAGCGAATCAATTTCAGACGCGTTCCGCCGCGCCGGCTTTATAGAGTCAAAAACCGGAAATCCGGAAGCAAAAAGCGAAAAACAAAGTTATCCCTCAATAATTATTATTAACACTTGCACTGTTACATCAAAAGCCGATCAAAAAGCAAGGCGCGTAATCAGAAAAGCGTTGCGCGATTATCCTGAATCATGTGTTATTGTCACAGGCTGTTACGCGAAGTTGAATAAAGACGATATTCAAAAACTGGAAATGGACGGTAAGCGGCGTTTCTTTGTATTAAATAAAGATAAAATTATTAGTTTGCCTCAGTATCTTAAAGGCAAATCCGGAATTAATGAAATTATTAATAATTATGTTAATTCATTATCTTTAAAAATTCCTGATTCCTCATCCGTCACTCGTAATTCTTTTCAATTCAATCCTGGTAAATTTTCGCAGCACACAAGGAGCTTTTTAAAAATCCAGGACGGCTGCGATAAACAATGCACTTATTGTAAAATCCGTCTTGTGCGCGGGCCGAATATCAGTCTGAAAAAGGATGAGGTTTTATCGCGTCTTCGCATATTGGAAGAAAATTATGCGGAAGCGGTGCTTACTGGAGTGAATATTTGTCAGTATATGGATTGTGAAAGAGAGAAAGGAACAAAGATTGAATTTGCCGGGCTCCTGGAATATTTGCTGGAAGGCACTGAAAAGATCGCTATTCGTTTATCATCACTTTCGCCGCAGAGCGTGGATGAAAATTTAACCAGGGTATTGCCGCATCCAAGAATACGCCCTCATTTTCATTTGTCGGTTCAATCCGGCAGCAGTAAAATCCTTGAAAGAATGGGACGTTCTTACAATAGCGAAACTGTGGAAAAAGCTGTTTCGCTGCTTCGGAGCGCAAAGGATGATCCTTTTATAGCCTGCGATATTATAACAGGGTTTCCCGGTGAAACAGAAAACGATTTTGATCAAACTTTAAAATTATGTAAAAATCTTGATTTTGCCTGGTGTCATGTTTTTCCATATTCAAAAAGAAGCGGGACGCTTTCTTCTTCGTTTTCTGATGCAGTTAGTAAAAATGAAGTGACTCGCCGCGTGCATCTTCTCACTTGCCTGGCTAAGCAAGGTAAGGCAAGTTATGTACAGCGTTGGATTGGGCGCGAAGTCGATGCGCTGATTGAAAATTTAGGACGCGGGAATCATGAATTATCGTCAAATAATATGAAATTTTCCGAATTTAATGATATTATCCAGGGAACAACTGATAATTACTTGAAAATACTTATCAGATATAAAGGGGAAGATACGATTTTACCGGGAACTACGCTTCGCTGTAAAATCTCTGAGAGCGGGGATTTTAAGAAATTTGATGTTTTTGCAGATTTTTTTTAAAATCTGCTTGACAATTTTAAAAAAAATATTTAATATGTGAATAATAGTTGAAACCTAATCGGTTTTAGTTTGTTCTAAACCGGGTTAGTTCGGAACATACTCTTAAAGAAGCGATACGGGGTTCGCTTTTTTTGAGTCAAAAGCAGCTGCTCCAAAAATTAAAGTTTTGGAACAGTTTAATAATTTGGGGAGGGTTTTATGAAAGAAAATGCAACCCTTTTGCTTATACTTTTTATGGTTGCGGGATTTGCCGCAGCTCAGGAAAACTTTTCCTCAGAGACTGATATAATAAATTTTAAGACTATTGATAACTCCATGTTTATAAGGCCTTTCGGTTCATATCAAATGGCTGTTTCAGAATTTGATATTTTTGGGGAATTAGGCACTCCTTCAAGCGCCAGTGATGGAAACTCAAATTTATGGGTTAGTCTTGACCTTAATATAAAAGCGACTTATAACCTTGGTATATCACCTGCCGGGAGTATGGCTATTTGGCTGGAAAACTGGACATATGTGCCTTTCGGCGATTCTTTGATGCTCCCGTTCAGCCAATCTTCTAACAGACCGTGGAGTTTTACAGAAAACCTTGAAATGTACATGGGCGCCGGCGTAAATTACACTCATAACCTGAGTTTTGGTGATGTTTACGGTACTATTGTAATGCCGTTTATTCTTCTTGGCGATGATAAAACAGATCCGTTTGATTTTGCTATGTTAAATTTAACATTAGGAATGGGCACTTCAATCGGCGTTGGAGGCGGTCTTACATTATTTAATTACATTAATAGAAAAAACAACGAGGATAAATCATCATTCTTTAATGAAGTTGATGTTTTTGTCTCATATACGACCGGTCCGCTTTCTGCCAAGGTTACAGTGAATATCCCGATTGAGAATGAGATTAAAAGCACAGGTATTAATATCATTCCTGAAGCGCAGTATAATCTTGACAGCAATATTACCGTTTTTGGCGCAGTTCCAATTCAAGGTATCGGCACAGATTATGATCCGACAGTTGGTTTTAAAATCGGCGGAAAATTCGGGTTTTAAATTCCTATTGAACAAATAAATATGTTTTTTATATATAAAAAATATCGATTTTTAAATTTTTCTCTTGACAAAGATCAAAAGTAAAGTTATATTCAAACTCCGGGCAAAAATTTGTCCTTATTTGACCGCTGAAGCGGAAAGAGTTATTTGGCAGAGAGCCTGACTTTGAAAGGAGGCAGGCAGTAGGGAAGGGGAGAGTGAACAGAACCCGAATGGGTATTGTTTAATGAGTTTCGACCAGCGGTTGGAGCTCAAGGGTTGTTGCCAG
>Ga0209755_10000237_pt1 | contig 107934 bp, 99 predicted proteins | sample TergutCo191P1_FD_187301 | JGI IMG/M metagenome (GOLD analysis project Ga0209755, IMG submission 187301) | Cornitermes sp. P1 segment gut microbial communities from Petit-Saut dam, French Guiana - Co191P1 (SPAdes) (version 2) | ecosystem: Host-associated > Arthropoda: Insects > Digestive system...
ATGAATTTATATATAAGTACGAATTTGAAATAGATGACCTAATGCCACATCGTCTGCGTCAAATCCGCCTGAGCTTCAACTACAATGAGGAAATCGCTTGGGAATGCGATATAAACAAATCAGAAACAGCAGATGATGCCTGCATAGTTTACAAACGAGGCTCAAACGGCCAGGGCTGGAAACCTATTGACACAGTAAAACACCCAGTCACCAAAGACGGCATTTTTGACATGCACAAAGAACAAACTCGTTTTAAGCGAAATTTAGCCATTTTCCTATCATGATAAAAGTTTCAAAAAATACTTGACAGAGTTCGAATTTTTTACTATATTTATAATAATACTATGATTGTGTTTGGAATATTTAGGAAATGGCTGCTTTTACCGTTGATGATGGTTCTAATGCAGGTAATTGGATGCAGCGACGGCGAAAGGCTTGAATATACTTCTTATGAAATTGGTTGGGGGGGGGGGGGGGGGGGGGGGTAATGAGCGATTCAATAGCTTTGCTTTCTAGGTGTGGAACAAACTATTACTTTACAAAAGGTTTGGCGGGCGGAGAAAGATACGAAGACATTGGATGCCATTTAATTCTTGTTGATATCCATGTCGAAAAAATATATTGGGAAGTACCTATTAAACGAGGCGTATTTTTAAATTCCGTATTAGATTCTCTTTTGTTTTTTACTGATAATACCTACGCTACAATTGCTAGAATAGCTATTCAGCAACTAGATTATGAAAACTTTCAACAAGTAGGGTGGATAGAGCCTAAATTAAAAAAAATAAATCTTGTAGGTGAAGAATGGAAATACCCTTCTGAGAAAAGAGTTAGGCCTTGGTTGAATGGATTGATATTGGCAAATTCTAGATATTGGGATGGAGTTTGGGGCGATAATCATTATGCATTGCTTGATACTGTAGCTGGAACTATGGAATTGTGGCAACCTACAGGAGAATTTGAATGGCTAAATGAGTGTATGGATGCCAAATGGAGTTCAATAGGCGGGCTTTGCTTGAAAGAGATACCTGATACTTTAGGCTTTGTGCTTTTGAAAAACGGAATAGATACTTTAGCGATTAGATATATGCCATCTAAATTATCTGTAAGCGAGGATGGTGTTGGTAATATTAAAAGGTCATTAATCTTTACAGGAAATAGCATAATATCGAATGGTTGGATATACTTAATGAGTGAGCACGGACAAATTTCAGAGAATCCATTGGATGTGTGGGTTTATAGTCAAATGGGTTATATTTTCCGTAACTTTTATGGTAGTGGAGTTCATTACAACAAGAAAATTTTACATTAGGAGCGCTATGTTGAAACATTCTTTGATTTTATTCTTTTTTGTCGCCTCAGTGTGTACTTGGGCAACTAAACCTATGGAGTCCATAGAAAATTACAATGTAATTTTGGTTCATGGAGTTGCAGACGGAGTAATCAATGGTTTTGAATGCTATGATGAAGATGTTAAGAAAGAACCTTGCCACAATACTTGCAGCTTATTTCCGCCTCCAAATCCAAACTTTTAAGCATAGGCATTAAATCTCACTCAAACCTGTCGCCAGACTTCGGATCAAATGCATCGCGGATTCCCTCGCCTATAAATGCCGCTAGCATTAGCGTTGCGAAAAGCGCTATTATTGTGAAAACCGCTATCCACGGCGCATAAAGATTGGTCAAACCCTGCGAAAGCAAGTCTCCCCATGAAGGCGTTGGAGGCTGCAAACCGAAACCCAAAAAATCAAGAGAAGTTAAACCCGCAATGCCGCCAATCAACGAAAATGGAAAAAGCGTAATAACAGGAGTCAAAGCGTTGGGCAAAATCTCCTTGAAAAAAATTCTCTTGTGGCTAAGGCCCAAAACTGTGGCCGCTTTCACAAACTGCATATTCTTAATCTTGTAAAACTCCGCTCTCATATAATAGCTAAGACCAATCCAGCTGAACGCCGCCATAATCATTGCCAAAAGCCAAAAACCCTGACCATAAATGCTGCCTAGCAAAATTACCACATATAAAAAAGGAAGCGCTGCCCAAATTTCAATTAAACGCTGAAAAACAATATCCAGCTTTCCGCCAAAATACCCCTGAACCCCGCCGATTACAATGCCCAAAAAAGTTCCGAATAAAGACAGCAAAATGCTAAAACTCATGCAAATTCTAAACCCGTGAATCAACCTGGACAAAACATCACGCCCATGAGCATCCGTGCCAAGCCAATGCTCTGCAGACGGCGGATACGGAGGCGCACCGCTCTTTGTCAACTCAGACTTCACAGGGCTCCAGGGAATAGGCGGAAATATTGCAAAAACATCCTCTGCGCCTTTAACCAACTCCTTGTAGTCCGGCTCGGTTGCATAGCTGCCGTAAAACTCGCTCTGCGGATAATGGAAAAGCGCTGGGTAGTAAAACTTGCCGTTATATTTCAAAAACAAGGGTTTGTCATTTACCAGCCAGGGACTCGTGAGTGAAAGCAAGAAAACGCAGGTCAAAATCACAAAAGAAAACCAGGCAGGCTTATTTTGCCTGAACTTTGCAAGCCGCTGTTTGGTAAGTTCGGTCACGAGAAATTTAAATTAGAAAACGACATTTTCTATATTTCTTTAAAATAACGCTAACAGAGGATTTATGTCCATTTTCCCGCAAGGAGCTGAGATACTCCAAGTTTTGGAAAAAGAGTCCAAATTACCAGGCCCAGCCGCCAACTTGAGCTTGCTGAGGCAGTTTTTAAAAGAAGCCACGGCCGAGCAAATCGATTTATGCCTGAGCGTGCTGGACAAAAAGCCAGACCCTAATTCTCCAGATACATTCGTTGCAATGTGCGGAGTAGCCGCTTCTGCAAACCCTGATGTCTTTAAAAAGGCCGCCAACAGCGACAACTGGCGAATAAGGGAGTCTGCAGTTATAGGTTTTCAAAACCTTGGGTTAAAAGATTTGGACAAGCTATACTCCACATTTGATTCGTGGGAAAATGCGAATTTGCTGGAAAAAAGGTGCATAGCGGCAACGCTTTGCGAACCTGCTCTTATCAAAACCGAAGAAATGGCAGAGAAAATCCTAAAAGTTCTGAACGAGTATATGGAAATCATAGAACTGGAAAAGAATGTGAAAAGCGAGGAATGCAGGGTATTTAAAAAAGCCATGGGTTACTGCATAAGCGTAGCCGTTGCTGCAAGCCCTGAAAAAGGAAAGGAATTTTTTGAAGAGTGGATGCGATCCCCTAGCTCTGAAATTCGCTGGGTGTTGAGCGAAAATTTAAAGCATGACCGCCTTCGCAAAATGGACTCTGAATGGGTGGATGCTCAAATTGAGGCCCTTAGCGATGTTGAATAATTGCGCCTGTAGCTCAGCTGGATAGAGTGGTGGCCTCCGAAGCCGCAGGTCGCGCGTTCGAATCGCGCCAGACGCATTAAATGAATCAATCAGCAGCAGTAAAAGTCGCGTTAGACATAGACGAGTACATCGGGAAGCGAGAGTTTCTTGACGCACGTATCCATTTTAAAATTGGCACCGAGAAAGGTTCTGTTATTTTAAATGAACCCAAGAACGGAGGCGCAACCTACACAATGGAGGCAGATTTAGTTGACATATCCAAAATTAGACGCATTTTCTTGCAAATAGGATGGCGCCAAGCCTATTACGAATGTTCCGATATGGACCCGATTTGGAAAGGATTTTAAATAATCAGCATTCCGTCTCCGTAGCTGAAAAGTTTCATGGAGTTTTCAACTGCGAATTTGTACGCGCTCAAAGTGTTTTCCCTGCCGTAAAATGCGGACACAAGCAGAATTAAGGAAGATTTTGGCCAATGGAAGTTTGTGAGCAAGGCATCGGTCGCTTTGAATTTAAATCCAGGGTAAATGAAAATATCCGTTGAGCCTTTTGCCGCTTTTACAGAACCATCTTCGTTTGCAACGCTTTCCAAAACTCTTGCGCTTGTTGTGCCAATGCAGATTACCCTATCGCTTTCGTTTATAGCGTTTGCGGCAAGTTCCGTTATTTCGTATTCTTCGCTGTGCATATTGTGTTTGCGAAAATCTTCTGTTTCTTTTATGTTTTCAAAAGTTCCCGGGCCAACGTGAAGAGTCACTTCTGCAAAGCGCACTCCTCTGTTCCTCAATTCGCTGACCATTTCTTCGCTAAAGTGCAAGCTCGCCGTTGGCGCAGCTACCGCTCCCGCTCGCTTTGCAAAAACGGTCTGATAATCGCTTTTGTCGCTCGCATTATCACTTCTCTTTATGTAAGGCGGGAGAGGAACGTGCCCATTTTTTGCGAGGAAAGAATTGAAGTCTGCGGTTGAGAAGTTTATTATGCGAGTTTTTGAGTCGCTTTGCTCGCAAATGCATTTTACATCAGAAACAAAAATTTCCTTTGCTTTGCCTGGCTTAACCCACGCTTCCCATGTTGAAGGGCCAAGTTGCTTGAGCAAAAGGATTTCCGCTTTGCCGCCGTGCCTGGTTTTTCCGAGGAGCCGTGCCGGAATTACCTGAGTGTTATTTACAACTATGCAGTCTCCCGCTTTGAATAAGTCTATTATTTGACTGCTTTCCAGAATTTGCAAAGGACCGCCGTTTTTTGGGCAATGCAAAATTTTGGTTTTCCCTTTGCCTGCGGTTTTCTGCGCTATAAGCGAAGGCGAGAATGCAAAGTCGTAATCTGCCAGGTTATAGCTCAATGTTTTGCCCTCACTCTAAATCTGGTTTCCAAATATACTCCGAGCGAGTCTTGCACGCCAACGCGATGCTCGCCGCTACCAATTGTCACTGCCATTTTGTGTTCGCCCTTTGTGCTGCCCAAAAACTCTCCGTTCAAAAACCAGTGCAGCTCGGCATCTCTTTGCTTGTGAGCGGCAATAGCTACAAAACCCATAGAGCTCAGCGCATCGCTGCTTGGCAAAAAAAGCCTCGCTTCGTTTTCTGGGTAAATAATAGAAAATTGAATTTCCTCTTTCTTGGCTGGGCAAAGCGGATTGTGCAAAGGTTCGGATTTCGGCTCCTTGCCCAATTTTCTCATCTCCCTTCTGATCGCCGGCGTATAATGCTCTTCAACCACTCGCAAAGTATCTTCCATATCCCAGCACAAACTGCAGACTTGAAAACCGGAGCTTTTTGAAATTATTATCTCTTTGTGGAACGAACAGGTTTTGTTTTGCATCTGGTTTATTGGAAGCTGAGCGTTTTTTTTATGCGGGCAGAATTGCTTTGCCTTGTAGCCGCTTAGCTCGCAGATTTCGACATTTTCAGCGTTAGCAGGCATGGCGGTTTTGGCAAATGTTGTTGTTAAATTATTGAACAGGGAAAACAAAAGCGGAGCCGCTGTTGCGCTGCCGCTCATATCCGGTATTGAACCTCCTGCAAAATTGCCAACCCAAACGCCGATTGTCCATTGCTCATTGCCCCCCACCGCCCATGCATCTCTTGAACCATAGCTGGTACCGCTTTTCCAAGATGTGGGAGCTTCGGTTGCTACTAGCATTTGCCTAATATGATACGATGTTATCGGTTGCAATAATTGTTCGTTTTTCTCCGAATTAAAATTTTCAATCCAAACCAAATCCGTTCTTTTGCCGTCATTCATCAGCATTGAATACAGCGGAACCAATTCCTGCAAAGACGCTTCTCCCCCGCCAAGAATCAGCGAAAGTCCGTAATGTTCGGGCGAGCGAAACAAGCCTTTGAGCCCTGCGCTTTTAAGCCAAAAATGAAAATCTTCAACTCCGTAATCGGATAAAATTCTAACTGCAGGAACGTTGAGAGAGCGAGAGAGCGCATCTTTAAGCGGCACAATTCCGCTGAAACTTCTGTCTGCATTGTAGGGCGAAAATCCTCTGAACCATGTTGGAATGTCTTCAACAAGGCTATACGGCGTATATGGGCCACGCTCTATTGCGAGCGCATATAAGAACGGTTTTAGAATGCTGCCCGTGCTGCGATGAGCGCGCACTCCGTCTATCATCCCTTTGGAAAGCGTGTCGTAATAGTCGAGCGAGCCGAGGTATCCTCTGATTTTTCCGGTTTTTGTTTCAGCGATTAAAACGGAGAGATTAATATTTGAATATTCTCTTATCTTTTTCCCGTAATTCCTTGCTATTCTTTCCAAGCGTTCTTGAACTTTGCTATCTATTGTCCCGTGCAAAACTGTTTGCTCAGAGAATAATGAGAGAACAGCTTCTGCGTAGTGCGGAGTTTTGAATCTCCAATTCGCATTTATTTTTGGCAACGGTTCTTCCAAAGCAGCGCTGAGAATCGACTCATCTTTTATAAGAGATTTGAGCAGATTATTTCTTCGTTTTAAAAGCGCTTCTCTTTCTTTTGTCAAATTCAGCGCAGAGGGTTTGTTTGGGAGCAGAGCCAAGAGCGCAGCTTCTGCCCAGGTTAGCTGTTCGGAGCTATGCCCAAAGAATCTCCAGCACGCAGTTTCCACTCCAACAACGTTTCCACCCATCGGAGCTATGCTCGCATATTCCGCAAAGATTTTTTCTTTGCTCATCCAGATTTCCATTCGCAGAGCCGTATGAGTTTCGCGCAGTTTTGCGAAAAAAGTCCGGTTGCGAGGATTTTGCAACCGTGCGATTTGCATGGTTATGGTGCTCGCTCCGCTTGCGATTTTGCCCGCTTGCAAATTTTGCTTTACGGCTCTTGCCACAGCGATGGGGTCTATTCCAAGGTGATAGTTGAATCTTTTGTCTTCGAAGTGCAGAACGGCAGTTTTGTATTTGTCCGAGATTTTTTCGCTTTTCGGGAATCTGTATTGCTCGTCTTTGTTCAACCAAACTCTGAGAAGCTCGCCTTGGCTATCGAACAGAATTTTGCTGCAATCGCTCTGAATTTGCGGCGGTATTAGGAGCGTGAAACCGAAAATAAGGAAAAGAATGAGGAGAATTTTCTTGAACATTATTTACCCGTATTTCTCTCCCAAAAAACTCCACCGGAATAACCCTGAATGTTTTTGTCAAGTTCGGCCATTGCGAGCCGTTTTTCCGCTAAGCAGCAGTATTCTTCATTTATTTCAATGCCTATAAAATTCCTATTCAATTTTTTTGCAACAACAGACGTTGTGCCAGAACCTAAAAATGGGTCCAATACAATGCCTTTTTCTGGACAACTGGCCAGAATTAATTTTGCTATGAGTTTTTCCGGTTTTTGCGTTGGATGATCTGTATTCTCAGGCATTGACCAATATGGCACTGAGATATCATCCCAAAAATTTCCAGGGCATGTTAATCTAAAATTCCCATCTTCAGTTTCTTCCCAATCTTTCGGCTTGCCGTTTTCTTTGTATGGCGCAACAACTTTTCTCTTTAGCTTAACAGATTCTACATCAAAATAATAATCATCGCTTTTTGTGCCAAACCATATATCTTCGCATGCATTTTTCCAATTAGCCTTGGCTCCTCTGCCTTTTTCTCTTTGCCAGATTATGCGATTTCTAACCTTAGTATATTTTTTCATAATTTTATACAGAGCAGCGGTGCATTTCCAATCGCCACATAAATAAACAGAGCCTGTTGGCTTGAGCGAATCAATTATTTTTGGGAACCAGGTCTCCAAATATTTCATATAATTTTCATCATCCATCTCTGAAAATTTAAGTCCGTTGAAATTTTTGCTCAAATTGTAAGGAGGGTCAACCACCAGCAAATCTACAAAGTTTTTCGGCAATTTATCCAATACATTTAACAGATCCGCGCAAATTGTTTTGTTTATTATGTTATTTTTATCTATGGTTCTAACTATTTTTTTTGCATAAAAATTTGCCTCCTTCTGAGAAAGAGCAATTGTTTGATTTCTAGGCGCACGTTGCTTTTGAGATGCGTTCATAGGAAGAGTAAGATAGAAATTTCTATATTTCCAAATCAATGCTCCAATCCACTCCCTACAAATACGGTTTTGTAACCGACATTGAAACGGAGTCCTTTGAAAAAGGACTATCTGAGGAGATCATTCGCAGAGCGAGCCGCATTCGCAAAGAGCCGGAATTCCTTTTGAACTTTAGGCTGAAAAGCTATGAGAAATTTTTAACCATGAAACCACCGACTTGGGGCGAACTCAAATTTGAGCAAGTCGATTTGCAAGACATAGTTTATTACAGCGCACCGAAAAACAAAAAAGAACACGCAAGCATTGAAGATGTTGACCCTGAGCTTTTGGAAACATTTGAAAAGCTCGGCATTCCGCTCAGCGAGCAGAAAAGACTCGCAAACGTCGCTGTGGATGCCGTGTTCGACAGCGTTTCTATTTACACAAGCCATAAGAAAAAACTCTTGGAAATAGGCGTGATTTTTTGCAGCTTTGGCGATGCTGTAAAAGATTATCCCGAGCTCATTGAGGAATATCTGGGTAGCGTTGTGCCGCCCGGCGATAATTATTATTCTGCGTTGAATAGCGCAGTGTTCGGCGATGGAAGCTTTGTTTATATTCCTGCTGGCGTTAAATGCCCAATGGATTTATCAACATATTTTAGAATCAACAACAAGGAAGCCGGGCAGTTTGAACGCACGCTTATCATAGCAGACTGTGATGCGCAAGTTAGCTACCTTGAAGGCTGCACCGCTCCGGAGTTTTCCAGCAACCAATTGCACAGCGCAGTTGTTGAGCTTGTGGCTCTGGACAATGCGAACATAAAATACAGCACTGTGCAAAACTGGTACGCCGGAGACAGGGAAAACGGCAAAGGCGGCGTGTATAATTTTGTGACCAAGAGAGCCTTGTGCAAAGGCAAGAACAGCCACGTGAGCTGGACCCAAGTTGAGGCTGGAAGCTCTATAACCTGGAAATATCCGAGCTGCGTTTTGCTGGGAGAAGGCTCGGCTGGGGAGTTTTACTCGGTAGCTCTGACCAATGGCAAAATGCAAGCCGATACCGGCACAAAAATGATCCACATAGGCAAGAACACAAAAAGCACAATCATAAGCAAGGGCATATCCGCAGACCAAAGCTCAAACGCATACAGGGGCTTGGTTGAAATAAGGGCAAATGCGGAAAATGCCGCAAACTATACTCAATGCGACAGTATGCTTGTTGGGAGCGAGTGCGCAGCGCACACTTTTCCCGTGATAATTACCCAGAATAAAAGCGCAAAAACGGAGCACGAAGCCAGTACAAGCCGAATTAGCGAAGATATGCTGTTCTTTTTGGAGCAACGGGGCATAGCTCGGGAAGATGCAATAGGGCTGGTGGTTGGGGGTTTTAGCAAAGATGTGTTTAAAGAGCTGCCTGGCGAGTTTGCCAGCGAGGCAAGGTCCCTGCTAACGCTGAAGTTGGAGAAGAGTGTTGGATAACTTACTATATTGAACGTCAATACATCGTCAAAACGAGGACACATTATGGTAACTATCAGGAACCTCAAAGCTCTGGCAGCAGTTTTGTTTTTTGCTGTGAGCATCTGGTCTCAAACGCCCCAAGAAATCGTTTTTAATTCAGCCGGATTAATTGCAGCAATAGAGAGATTTAATACCGGCAAAACAGATATGAACATTATTGTTGCCGCAGATTTTGAAATTACGCAACGGACAATAAACAACGAAGGCCACACTCTTACCATAATGAGCGCAACATCAATGCCGCGAACGCTTAATCGCGAAACAACCGCTAGTCTGTTCAAGGTGCAAAAAGGCACTCTGATTTTGCAAAATATTACCATTGACGGGAAAAGCAAAAATATCTATGAAGCGCCATTTCTTAACGAAGCACTTGTTTTTGTTACCGGCGGTGGAATTTTCGAAATGAAGGCAGGCACAACGCTGAAAAATAACAGCATCAGCGGCACCAACGGTGCTGGAGTGTATGTTGACAGCTATGGCATTTTCAATATGAGCGGCGGAGAAATCACTGGAAACAAGACTGATCTTTCTGGTGGCGGCGTATATATATATGCGCTTAGAGCTACCTTTAATATGACTGGCGGAAAAATAACAGGAAACGAATGCGGCACTAGCGCAACGAGTTATAGCGGCGGCGTGCATTTTGCGAACTCGCCATTTTCCACAGATAAAAACACGGACAAAACTCCAAGCGTGTTCAAAGTTGGCGGCACAGCGATTATCAAAGATAATTACAAAAAAAATGGCACCCCAAGCAATGTTTACATGGCCGGAAACAGGTATATCACTCTTAACCATCCGCTTGAAGATGAAATGGAAATCTGGGTTACAAAAGTTGCGGAAAGCGGTCTTTTTGTAAATGCAGGCGCAGAACCCGAAGATTATAAATATTTTGAAGCCGATGAAGGAAGCCAAATATTTTACGAGGCGGTTGGCAAATTGAAAATGGTACCGGGCTACGATATAGATCTCAGCAAAACAGAAATTCAATTTACTGCGCTATCAGGATATAGTGCCAGCACGCCAGCTGAATATGAGATTGAGGTGACGAACATTGGGAAAACCATAAATCACCTGAGAGCTTACACTGCTGGGGAGCATGCCGACTATTTTATTCTTGATACAACGAAACTCGGCGGCAATATGATCCTCAATGCTGTGCAAAAATTTACAGTAAAGCCAAAAGCAGAGCTTGGAGCCGGCATATATAAAGCGTTCGTTTTGGTATCTGGCCAGATAGGCGAAGATGAATTTGGCCCAGCCGTTATGCGGCGAATTGAAGTGGAATTTAAGGTAAGCGAGCAATTTAAATTTCAAGTGACAGTAGAGGCGGGAGAATCTTTTGCCATACCGCTTAACGGAAAATTAGGCGGCGATCTTAACTGGGGAAAACCGTATAACTGGCTCATAGATTGGGGCGATGGAACTCCGCCGGAAACAAAAAGCAATTTCATAGATGGCGCTCCGCAAAACAGTTTAACCAGCAACGGCATTCCCCATATTTATGCAACAGCAAACACCTACACAATAACCATTACATCCGCAGGTTTGCCAGACGCATGGCTTGGAGCCTTTGGATTCAACGAAAATCCCAATGCCAACAAAGCGAAAATAACAAAGCTGATAACTCCTTTCTCTGCGATTATGACTCGCACTCAAGCACAGATTAACGGGACATCGCCTATGCCAACTCATGAATGGGCTTATGCGTTTTATGGCTGCGAAAATATGGTTATAGGCGATGATTTTAACATTCCGTTTTTAAATCAAAATGATGCAGATAGAGAAGGCGTGTTTTACGCTACTTTTGCAGGCATTACTGCTGAACAGAATCGTGATATTCTAACTATTGTTGATAGTTATATATTGTTGCCGCAAAATGCTAAATTTACCTTTGCCGGCAGCACCGGTTTTGATGATCATCAGTGGTTTAACGCATTATGGGGTGGCGAAGTAGTTCAAGACATAAAAGGATTTACAGCTAAAGTTCAAGAATTCGCAAACTTTTCTCATGATGTTACAGCACGTTGCATTGGTTTTGATATTGATAAACCCTTTACAATTAGCGGCCCCGGAACATTCACCATAGAAGGTAATAGTAGTTGGTTCAATGAAAGTCTCAAACGTAGTTTCGATGGCATACTCTTTACCGTAGAAGACGGTGCTAATTTAGTTTTGGAAAATGTTGTTATTTACGATAATAACGCTTCTCATAAAAAACCGCTTGTAAATGTGATAAGCGGCGAACTTTCAATAGGACAAGCAGTAGTGTTCGGAATAGGCAACGATATAGGAGAAGTTGTTCAAGGCGACTACTCTTATCTTGAAGAAGGCGCTCTTATTATTGCTTGGAGCGGAGAAAACAATGCTTATGACGCATATACGAGCGAAGACTTGGCAATTGATAATACTCTCACAATAGATAGCGTTTATTGGAAAAAATTTGACGGAATTTATTGTGATGTCCGTTATAGACACTTCAGTAATTCCGGATATATTAAGCTTAGCCAAAAATGCTCCGAAGACCGCACGCTTTACTTTGACCAAAGCGATGGCAAATTTTATGCAAGCGACGAAGAATACGATGATATTAACCAGCATCCTCCATATATTATTTTTAGCCCGAAAAACGTTGTTGACATACCAAACGTAACCTGGGACCCCGAATCAAATAGATTGACTTTCTCCGATGGCGTAGGATGGAAAACCACAGCACCGTATGCCCTTTACTTTGTTCAGCCAACCCCCGTAACGCTGGAACTCGAAAATGGCAAAAAAAGCTCTTTCATTTCAACTCGTGCCAAAGCAGGCAAAACTGATTACAGCGCAGGCATTGTTTCAAGGAACAACCTGACCATAGTCGGAGACGGAAACCTGGAAGCGATTGGCGGCAGCGCAGACCTGAGCAACGGCATATACTCCCAAGCCGGGCTCACCATTACCATGAGCAACAAAACGAATATTGTAGAAGCAATAGGAAAAACCAACGGATTTAATTCCGCAACCGGCAGCTTGGCAATAAACGGCGGCACATTCATCGCATCCGGCGAAACAGAAGCTCTTCCCAACCTGGTCAATGGCGTTTTATTTCATGGCGACTACAGTTGGTGGTACAACCAAACGCCTGGCATCCAATCATCTTATGCCTATAATGCCACCCACGAATGGCTGAAGTTTGAAGTTGACCCGCCGAGTTACGCATTTTATGCCACAACATCTACATATACGCCAATAATTAACTCCGAAAAGGTAACAGTCAATCTAACACGCAGGGATGTTAAAAACAAGGGAGCTATTGACCCAACATTCTCCGGCCCGCACATCGTTAATGTAACTTTCGCCAACGCATCTAATCCATCTAATCTCCGAAGCGCCGAGAGCAGGGAAGTTATTTTTAACGAAGGAGTAGGAGACTATACCGATTTGACGTTCAGTAGCAATGATAGCTTAATCCTCTGGTTTGCAATAGATGACATTCGCGCAATAAACCCTGTAATAATAACCCCGGTGATAGAGCCGACTTATGGCATATCTCTTAACAGAATATTATTTGTGTTCAACGAAGAAATGCAAAATTACTTGCCGCAAGAACCGCTGACAGTTACCATAATTAACGAAGGAAACCAGCCAACTGGACTGTTGACAATTGTAGAGCCGGAAAAATTCGCAATTTCAAGAGGCCAAATGCCAGCAGTAAAACTGCCATTAACCATAGTACAATCAATCCCAGTAGGCGGAACAGCTACATTACAAATTACGCCTGCCAATAATCTGCCTCCTGGAAAATACGAAGAAACAATAACGATTAGCGGCGAACACGATATTGAAGCGGAAATTAAAGTGAGCTTTACGGTAAAGAGCAAACTACCGGGAGAAGATGTTGAGACTCCAATCCTGCACAGCAAAACAACAAACAGCATCTTTATCTTAGCAAACGCAAAACCAAACTCAGGGCAAGAAGTTGAATATGCAATTCTCCGAGCAGATTCCGATGAAGAACTTGAATGGCTTTCTTTCAATGATCTCCTTGCAATATTGCAATTCAACGATTTGGGCGTAAATACAGCCTACAACATCTATGCTCGCACAAAAGAAAACAACAACTACAAGGCTGGCACTATCTCAGCTCCCCTGTCAGTCACAACCGATATAATGCAAGGCGAAAATGTTGAGACTCCAATCCTGCATGGCAAAACAACAAACAGCATAATTATCTTAGCAAATTCAAAGCCAAGCACCGGGCAGGAAGTTGAATATGCAATTCGCATAACATCTTCTGATGAAGAGCTTGTTTGGATTTCTTTTGATGAACTCCTTGACACTTTGCAATTTGACGGTTTAGACAGAAACACAGCATACGATATCTACGCTCGCGCAAAAGCAAACGACACCTATGCCGCAGGCAAAATTTCAGCCCCCTTGCAAGTTACAACCGATGCCGCTAGCGCTGATGATTGCACCCCGTTTACGCAAATAGCAATACTGCGCTGGGGCAACACAATGACGGTAATCGACAACCCTGAAAACAACGGGGGATTGGACAATCTCTCCAACTTCGTCTGGTTCAAAGACGGCGTAGAACTCGAAAATGGCAAAAATCAATCTTGGTCTGCAGGTCCAAACATCACCGATAAATACCCTCCAGGCAAATACCACGTGGCAATGACTTCCGGTGACAGGCGCATTGTCAGTTGCGAATACGAAGTTTTACCGCCGCAAATAGTTCAAAAAACTTTCGCCATAGACTGGAGCAATGTTGAATTCGCAGATGTGTACAGCGTATCTGGCAAACACTTGGCAAAAATAAGCACAGCCGCAGAACTGCGACAAATCAAAAACGCCTATGTTCTGGCAATAAAAACCAAAACCGGCAAAAAACAAACAATCAAAGCAACGGAGGCTGCAAGATGAAAGCATTTCCACAAATCCTGAAAATTCTGATAATTCTGGGAATTCTGGTCCAGACAACTTTTGCATACGAATTCTCCATCTATGGCGGCGGCGGTTTGCACACATTCATGTACGATGTGAAAGACGATGATAAAAGCCACGGGTTCGGCGGCCTTTTCGGGCTTGGCTACTCCTATTTCTTCACTTCTAACTGGGGTGTGGGAACCGGGTTGGAATTGGCATTCTACAATGCCGAGTACAAGCTTAAAAATTATAGCCAGCAGCCATATATGACTGCAGACTACGAAGGCGCGCCATTTGAATTCTACAGCCAGATACAAAATTACCAGGAAGAGCAAAACGCAATGTTGCTGCAAATACCGCTTATGCTGCAATACCAGTCAAGTAAAATGCACAACAATGCATTTTACTATGCAGCGGGCGCAAAAATAGGCATTCCGTTAACGGGAACGAATAAAAGCTCGGCAGCTTCAGTAACAAATAGCGGTAAATACTATTACGAAAACGACACATACCCCACTCAAAGATTTATGGGATTTGGCACTTTTGAAGGGGAAAAAAGCAAAAAGGATTTATCTATGCAAACCTCGGTTTTGCTTTCTACGGAAGCAGGCATGAAATGGAAGCTAAGCGAATCGTGGCGGCTTTACACCGGTGTCTATTTTGATTACGGGCTTAATTCCATAACAAAAAGGAACAATTCCGACAGAGCCGTAGAATATATAACTCTTGACGATGGGGGGACCTTTGCGCTAAACAGCTTGGTTGACGAAGCCATACCGCTTGCCATTGGTCTCAAACTGAAAGTCTCGTTTGATGCCGGAGCGATAGAAGAAGCGGAGGAACGCCGCAGAGCGGAAGAGGCAGAAGCTCGCCGCAGAGCGGAAGAAGAAGCTGCACGTTTGGCAGCAGCGGAAGATGCTCTCCGCAAAGCAGACGAAGACAGGGAAGCGGCACGCTTGGCAGCGGCAGCGGCAGCAGCACGCAGAGCCGCAGAGCTTGAAGCGGCTCGCATGGCGGCTATTGGAACGGGCAAGGCCGAAAATCTGCAAGCGAGAATTGACTCCATTCAGAATCAGGTGCTGAACGATTTCCGCATCACGCAAACCAAGCCAAGCAAAAAGCAAATTCCAGCATTGGATGCGATAATAGAGTTGCTGAAAGACCACCCGGAACTGCGCTTTTACCTGAACGGCCACACCTGCGACAAAGGGGACAAAGAAATTAACAAGCATGTAGGCTATGAGCGAGCCAAAGCGGTTAGAGACTATGTTGTAGCTAAAGGCATTGACGAAAGCCGAGTGCTAGGCATAGGTTCCAAACTTTACTACGAGCCGTTGGTTCCAAACATCAGCGAAGACAATCGCAGAAAGAACAGGAGAGTGGAGTTTGTGATTGAGAAGTGGCTACCAGTTGAGGACGATCAGGAAGAGTAAAATCTTGTGGTTTCTGGTCTACAAATATGAATAGCTAGACCGGAAACTTAATTCTACTTTCAAAATCCTCTGCCGTTGGCAAAATATTTTCATATTCTTCCGGCAATTTATCAAGTAGCTTAAACTCATTTACGCTGATAGGCTTATTTATATCGCGTAAGGCATACTCTGCTATCATTTTCTTCTTATTCTTGCAAAGCAAAATGCCTATTGTCGGATTGTCAGTAGAGCGTTTCAGCAGGTCATCTACGGCGGAAACATAAAAATTCAATTTACCAGCGAATTCTGGTTTAAAATCTTCCATTTTCAGTTCAATTACTACAAAGCAATTTAGCTTAAAATTGTAAAACAGCATATCGATGTAAAAATCTTCCTGGTCTATTTCCAAATGATACTGGTGACCGACAAATGAGAAGCCGCTTCCGAGTTCCAGTAAAAAATTTGCAATATGCTTTACAAGCTCGTTTTCAACATCTCGTTCAATCATGCCTTTGCGATTTTCTATAAAATCAAAAATATACGGGTCTTTCATTGTTTGTTGAGCAAGTTCGCTCTGTTGGGGAGGCAGTTTATCATGGAAGTTGTTAGTTTTATCTGCTATCGCTTGGCGTTTATAAAGGTTGCTGTCAATCTGCATATCTAGAATATTGCTAGACCAGCCATTTTCAAGAGCTTGCTCTGCATACCAAATACGTTGTTTTTCATCTTCAAGCCGTTCCATAAGGGCAATGTTATGCCGCCAAGGCAAATTGTGCAACACCTGTTGCACTTTTTCGGAATCTCCGTAAATACGAGCAAATTTTGCCATATATTTCAAGTTTCTCACAGAAAAGCCACGTAAGGCAGGGAACAAAGAACGAATATCTCTCGCAAGGTTCTCTATAAATCCATTACCCCAAGATTTCCGTTCGTTGATAACTTTGCCTATATTCCAATAAAGAACAACCAATTCTCGGTTTGCCCCTGCAATTGCACGTTGTTGCGCAAGTGTTATTTGCAGCTTTATCCCTTCCACAACATGCAGATACTCTTTCGCGTTCATTAGCATTGTAGCCTAAATGTAGAAAAGTACTAAGCCAACTCAGCCCTCGGTGGCTGGAGAATGTTTCTTTACATCATCTAAAATTTTTTGCAAGCCCGCTATAACCATGCTTCTTGCATCTGCGACGTCTATTGGAGTTACATTGTCTCTGTTTTCTTTGATATATTCTTCGTAGCATCGTTTTTTAAAATCTTTTCCCAATTCCTCTCCGAGCAATTCTTCTGCTGTTATGCCTAATTCTATTAGCTTTACAACATTTTCATAAGAGAATTTAGACTTGCCTCTGGCAACCTGCCCAATTAGGCTTGTTGAAGTCCCCAATTCCTCAGCAAGTTCCCTATATTTTAATCCCACTCTGTGAGCGAATTTTGCAATGTCCAGCGTCTTCATATCCTTTTTATCGGCAAAAAATGAATAAAAATGGAAAATAATGAATGAGATTGAAACGCCCCTCCGCATTTTACATTTTTATTTGTATATTTACAAGTATGAATGTAAAAAATAGAATTGGAATGAAAATGAAAATTGGTACAATCGCCGTTTCTGAGAAAGCAGAGCGACTTGTAATAGCCAATTCAATTGGAAATTCAGAAAACAGGCTTGTGGTACAAGGTCCTAAAAATTTAACCGCTGAAAGGCACATTCAACCTTCAACAAAGGAGTTCATTATGAAAACCAAATGTTTTCTTTCGTTGGCATTTTTTGCCGTTGTATTAACATTTTTCGCTTGCAGCGGTGGCGGCGGCAGTGATGATCCTGTTGCTACTCCGAGTTCCAATTCGGGCCCTTCGTTGTGTGCTGGCGAAGCATATGATCCCGATCTTTTCCGTTGTGATGCTGGCGAGTTGATAGGTAAGTGTGCGGGGCAAGATTATTATCCTGCTTATCAACAATGCAATAATGGGGTTGTTGAGAATAAAAATGGGTCTTCATATTCTTCTAGTAGCGATGGCAATGATATTGATACGCCGAGTTCCAATTCAGGCCCTTCGTTGTGTGCGGGTGAAGTGTATGACACCGATATTTTTCGTTGCGAGGCTGGCGAGTTGATAGGCAAGTGTGCGGGGCAAGATTATTATCCTGCTTATCAACAATGTAATAATGGGGTTGTTGAAGATAAGAATATGTCGAGCAGTAGCTCTTTCACTCAAAGTTTAAGTTCAGTTAGTAGCAGCTCAAACAAGACTTGCGCAAAGAATTCTTTAGGTTTAGGTTATAACGTTCTAAATAGTGGATATCCAAATGCAAAAGAGGTTGGTTCATATCCAATTTTAGATCAAAATAAAATGTGCCAAGATGACATTATAGAATTTGTTCCATCCAGTTTGCAAGATTTTTCGCAAGGTACAGGTAACAGCATAAGAGATTTTTATCAAAATATGAACTTTGATTTAAAATTAAGTGCTTCAATAGACATAGCAATTTTCTTCAGCGCAAGCTTAGACGCATCATTCTCTGTAAATTCAAGTACAAGTGCTTCGCAAAATTATTTTTATTCGCAACTGCGTTCTTATCGCTATATGCAAGACGATCGTATTAAAAGCGGTGAAGTGTCTGTGCAAAATATATCTAAATATTTAAGCTCTACTTTTATTTTTGATTTGCAAACAAAAAGTGCAGCTCAAATTTTAGACTTATATGGTACGCATGTTTTTATTCAGTACTATAAAGGCGGTTCTCTGCAATCAAATTATGTATATATGGGTACAACTTTTACTTCAAGTAATGAAATGGCAGCCGCCGTAAAAGGCAGTCTTTCTAAATTTAACGCTTCGATAAGCGGCGGACTGGGTACTGCAGAATCAATAACAGAATTGGAGCAACATATGTCGTTTAACTATAAAGCTTGCGGAGGCAATGCCTTGGAAGTTTCCGGGATAAATCAACTTGGCAATGCATATAATCCTTGGGTAAGTTCAATACAAAGCAACCCGGAGCTTTGCGGCATAAAAGATTTTAGCAATAGCTTTATTTCTATATGGGATTTGGTAAATGCTGTAGAAGGACAATCAGCTAAGGCATTGGCATTATACAATGAGTTTGCGAAACGAGCTGAAGAACGAGGAATATATATTTCATCAGTATCGCCAATACCTTGCACTTCTGCAGATAACTCATCTACGCATTATTGCTCTAAGGGATTTTTAAAAGGATACGATTTTGTTACATATGATATGGAAACATATAGAACAGTTGTTATAGGTACGCAAACTTGGCTTACTGAGAATTTGAAAACTGGCGGAAAAACTGTCTATGATAATGATTATGCTGCTATTTCTATATACGGTGTACTAAATGAAGACATACCTAAGTTGGCGAGTATTTGTCCTTCAGGATGGCACGTTCCGTCTCCAGAAGAATGGAATGATTTGATAAGCTTTGTAGAGAGTGATAGCAAATGTACTGGTTGTGCGGGAGTCAAATTAAAAGCCAGAAGTGGTTGGAATAACAATGGAAATGGTACCGATGATTATGGTTTTGCAGCTTTACCGGCTGGTTGTGCGAATTGTGGTGTAAATTACTATGAGGATAGAGGTATTAGCGGTTACTGGTGGGGTAGGAATAGCGCTGGTGCTGGAAGCTGTGTAAAGATGAGTTCTGACAGAGATAATATTGTCTCTTGTGGCACTATTGCAGGCTTCTCAGTTCGTTGCATAAAGAATTAAAACTTGCACTATTGTAGTGCGAACCTTGCCAAGCTTTATTTTTCCCAAAGGTTTGGCAAGGGTTAACAAAAACAAGGGGAAAGAAGGAGTTGAAAGATGAGTGAAATAGACAAGTTAGATTGCGACTGTTGCAAGAGGAGAGAAAAAAATGAAGTTTCTTTAAGAGAATTAGTCTCTCAAAGAAAGGATATTGTTTTAGTCTCCAAATTTGTTAGATTTAAAAGGAATGATAGCGGGGTATTGGAAAAAATAATAAATACGCCAAAATATTGTTTCATAACGGGAAAAGATTCTCTTCATGAACGAGAGTTTGAAGCCGTAATTGGCAATAATAATACATTAAACATTCCCTATGGGGCGATTAGAGAAATATGGGAAGATTCTTCAAAAGCAATCAATTTGGAACTTAGATTAACAGTAGTTTTTGATGAAGATGCAAAAGACAAAAAATTAAGTTTGAGACAAGATATTTGATATTACGTTAATCTCTCACTGGTTCCGTCGTTTCTGATGGCGGTTCCTGTTCAGTCTGTTTTGCTAAAAATGCTGCAGGAGTTAAAATAAAATACTTCTACTTGCCCATCGTAGAACAAAGACACAACCTTAGCTGGGTTTCCCTTTCCTGTTATAAAATGTGACACTAAAATATTGGTATCAAAAACTGCTTTTATCATGCGTTTTTCAAAGCCTTACGTTCTTTTCTGCACAATGCAATTTCAGCATCTATTTCTTCCATTGTCATATCGGAAGTTCCATTTACAACGGATTCCTGCTGCAATTCTTTCACGACTTTTTTAACCTCTGCACGGGGGTCAGTAGGCAAATCAATCGGGTAAAATATAACCTCTAGCTGCGAAGACCTCATATATTCCGGTACATGAATTACGGAACATAGTTTCTTCGCATCCACTATTTGCCTAATAGCTTGCACAGAAGCAGGAGATGTTTGTGTCATAACAGCCATAATCTAAATATAGAAATTTTTAGGAGCTTGGGGAGGCACCTCGGAATATAAAACGGAATTCCTTTTGCGACACACTTTCCAATGACTGCCTTTATCCGCTCCGACCCGTTCAATTAATCCCAAAAAGCCCGCTAAAGGGAAAAATGTAAACACTTGTTTGCAAAATGAAGCCAAAGCAAAAAAAGTGAGCCCCAACCCTTGACAAAACAGAAAAACCTTTATATATTTGCTTGCAACACACTCGCCTCGCAAGGGCGAGTTTTTTTCATTTATAGGAGTTTTATGGCAAATGAAATTATTATTTTCAGAACCGAAGACGAAGCTATTTCGGTAGATGTGAGGTTTGAAGCGGAGACGGTCTGGCTAACGCAAGATCAAATGTCCGAGCTATTTCAAAGAGATAGGTCTGTTATAAGCAAACATATAGCGAACATATTCAAAGAACAAGAATTGGAAGAGCAAGTGGTATGTGCAAATTTTGCACATACCACTCAACACGGAGCAATAGAAAGCAAAACTCAATTGCAAATTGTGAAATGCTATAATTTAGATGTAATAATCTCTGTTGGGTATAGGGTAAAATCTAAAAGAGGTACTCAATTTCGCATTTGGGCTAACAAAGTTCTAAAAGAGTATTTATTGCGTGGTTATGCAATAAATCAACGACTTGATAGAATTGAAAATCGCTTATCAGAACACGACCAAAAAATAGAGTTATTCATAAAATCTTCATTGCCTCCAAAAGAAGGCATTTTTTATGACGGTCAGATTTTTGACGCCTTCAAATTTGCTTGCGATTTAATAAAATCAGCAAAAAAGTCTATTGTTCTCATTGACAATTACGTGGATGAAAGCGTTTTGACTTTACTTTCAAACAGAGCTAATGGAATTTCTGCGAAAATTTACACAGCACAAATTTCGCAACAGTTGCAACTTGCTATTCAAAAGCACACATCTCAATATCCGCCAATTGCAGTAAGTAAATTTTCAAAATCGCACGATAGATTCTTATTAATTGACGATGATACATATCACATAGGCGCAAGTTTAAAAGACTTGGGCAAAAGATGGTTTGCTTTTTCAAAAATGGATACAGAAAGTTTGGGGTTAATTGATAAATTGCCACAAAAATAAACCACAACCCTTGACAACACAGACAAAGCTTTCTATATTTGTCCATATTTAGGGAGCGCCATGGAACAAGATACAGCGATCAAGTTGTTTGAGGAAAGGAAAATAAGAACTTATTTTGATGAGCAAGCAGAAGAATGGTTCTTTTCTGTGATTGACGTCGTTGATGTTTTAACCGATAGTTCCAATCCACGAGATTACTGGTTTAAAATGAAGCAACGAGTGGAATTGGAAGACGGAATTCAGTTGTCGACAATTTGTCGACAACTGAAATTAATTTCTTCCGACGGTAAAAAATACAATACAGATTGCGCTAATGTACAAAGCCTTCTGCGTATTATCCAATCTATCCCATCGCCAAAAGCAGAGCCGTTCAAGCAATGGCTTGCAAAAGTTGGCTACGAACGTATTCAAGAAACAACAGACCCAGAACAAAGCATAAACCGGGCAAGGGATAATTGGCTCAAGCTCGGACGAAGCGAAAAATGGATACAACAACGCATGAATGGCCAAGAAACCCGCAATAAATTGACTGACTATTGGAAAGACTCGGGGGTAGAAAAAGAAAATGAATTTGCCGCACTAACAAATATCATACATCAAGAATGGACAGGGCTGACAGTGAAACAGCATAAAGCGTTAAAGAAGCTGAAAATTTCTTACCGCCAACCAAGCCATAAGGAATGTAAACCTTTTTTGCAAAAAAAAATAGAGACGCAATACATTGCGTCTCTACGATAATTTTAATTGCTAAAAAAAATTATTTTCCAATAACTTTTGCCATTTCGCAAACTTTGTTGCTGTAGCCCCATTCGTTGTCGTACCAGCTAACCAGTTTGACAAAGTTCGGGTCAAGCTCAATACAGGCTTTTGCGTCGAATATGGAAGTCATGGAACAGGTGCGGAAATCTGTGGAAACCACATCGTCTTCCGTGTAGCCAAGAATGCCTTTCAGCTCGCCTTCGCTTGCAGCTTTAACAGCAGCTTTTATATCATCCAATTTTGCAGCGTTTTTCAGAACAACTGTCAAGTCCACAACAGAAACATCGGAAGTGGGAACACGGAAAGCCATGCCTGTGAGCTTTTTGTTTAGCTCAGGAATAACTTTGCCAACAGCCTTTGCAGCGCCGGTGCTGGAAGGAATGATGTTTTCCAAAATTCCACGACCGCCACGCCAGTCTTTTGAAGACGGGCCGTCAACTGTTTTCTGAGTTGCAGTTGCAGCATGAACTGTGGTCATTAAGCCTTTTTCAATGCCGAATTTGTCGTTGATGACTTTAGCCAAAGGAGCAAGGCAGTTTGTGGTGCAGCTTGCATTGGAGATAATAGTTTCGCCTTTGTAGCTTTTGTGGTTTACGCCGTAAACGAACATCGGAGTGTCGTCTTTGGACGGTGCGCTCATGATAACTTTCTTTGCGCCGGCTTTAATGTGAGATTCTGCGGTTTCTTTGGTGAGGAAGAAGCCTGTGGATTCAACAACCACATCGGCACCTACATCGCCCCATTTGAGAGCTGAAGGGTCTTTTTCTTTGGTGAGGCGAATTTTTTTGCCATTCACCACCAAATTGCTGCCTTCTACGCTAACTTCGCCTTTGAAGTGACCGTGAACAGAATCGTATTTGAGCATGTAAGCCAGATAGTCCGGGTCCAGCAAGTCATTAATTCCCACGATTTCGATATCGTTGTGGAAGTTCTGAACAGCGGCACGGAATACCATACGACCAATGCGGCCGAATCCGTTGATACCTACTTTAATGGACATAAAATAACCTCTTGGTTTTATTGTTTGAAGGTAATATAGTAATTATAACATACACGCCTTGAGCCGGAGCGCCATATATGCGCTCGCCGCGCAGGTTGTAAACCTCAATTTTCGCATTTTGGGGAATATCTGCTATTATATTGTGAATGGCTGTAGTGCTGCTACTGCTAGGTACCTGGGTTCCGTATTTTGCGGCCAATCCTATGTAATCATCCAAATACGCATTTGCATGGCGGCCGCTGTTAGTTCCGCTTCTCCAGTCAAAAAGCACCACTCCGGAATCATTGTCGTTCCAATCCGCAGGCTCCCAGATAAAAGTTCCAAACCCCTTGTTATTAGGCAAATTGAAAATTATATCGTTGACCCTCTCATGATACTTGGCAGTGTATTCCGCAACGGCTATTTTCATGTTGTTGTTTGCGTTATCCGCAGCGAATTTAGCAGCCACCCTCTGCAAGCTATCTGGCTGTCCATGCCATTTTGTGTAATAAGAAAGCCCGAATACATCCACTCTGGACACTCCGTTGCTTTTGAGGCTTGCAAGCCAGCCATTCGGGTTTTTATCATTGATGGTGTGCACCATTATTTTAATGTTTGCATCAACATCTTTTACCCCGTCTATGCCAGCATTTACCAAGGCCGCAAAGTTGCTCCAACTGCCAGGGCTGTAATTCCTGCCAACGTCCCAAATCATTCCGCCTACGGTTTCATTGCCAATCTGCACCATATCCGGCAAAACGCCGTTGCTCTTAAACGCTTCCAAGCTTTCTTTTGTGTATGAGCGTACTTTTGCAGTGAGTTGTGCCAAAGTGGTCAAGCTTTGCCAAGACATAGGCTTGTACTGCTTTGCCGGATCTGCCCAGGTATCGCTGTAATGGAAATCCAAAAGGAATTTCAGGTCTGCTGCTTTTATTCTTTTTGCCATTTTTATGGTTGAATCAAGACCGCAATAGCCAGCTGCGGAATAAGGAGATTCGCTTTCATTTGGGATTTTTGCTGTGGGGTCAACAAAGAGCCTTAAGCGTATATAGTTGAAGCCGTGGTCTTTAAGAATTGCAAAGGGGTCTTGCTGTACTCCATCGTGGTAATATCGCACTCCGCCATTTTCTCTTTGCTGTATCCAAGAAATGTCTGCTCCCAGCGCAAACGGCTCATCTTGAGCAAAAACGCCGACAGTAAAGGCAAAACTGAGCAAAACAGACAGAAATCTGTTCATAGATACCCCCATATTATATACAATATATATAATTAAAAGAAGTAAGTTACGCCAATGCCATATTGCCAAAGAGAAGAGTCTTCAATAAACTCTGAATTGCTTAAAGCTGTCATCCCAAGAATTATTTTTAAATCAACTCCAATATTCTCGTTTATATTATAGCCTCCTCCAATAGCAAAGCCTAAATCTGCAAGCGATCTGTCTTCAAACTCTTCGCGCTCATCTCCTGCTGTGAATTCATATATAATTTCGGAACTAAAAGGAATCTCTATCTGCAACCCTGCGCCAACCCATGCATCTCCAAGCGAATACTGCACTATTGCCGGAACGCTCAGCGCAAATTCGCCTGCATATGCATTTGCTCTAAACGCTTCTTCTCCGAAAGATACCTTTCTATAATGAAATTCTGCCCCGGTTCTAAGGTTTATTTCTCCGCTAATAGGAACGATTGCAGCCAAGCCAACGCCAAAGCCCATGCCCATTTTAACATTTTCGTCCAAATAATCTTCGCCAAAAGAGAAATCGAGCAGGTTAAAGCCAGCCCGGACACCCAATTGCATATCTTGGGCAAAGGAAGAGGCTGCAACCAAAGCAACTACTGCAGTTATTGAAAGAATCCTATTCATAAGACCTCCTAATATTCCGAAGCGATAATATAGAATTTTTTTTGCAGAATTTTCACATTTTTAACCTTATCGCAAACAAATACCTAGCAAAAAAGTATGGCTCGTCCAAATCCGAATACTTTACCCCCTGCGAAGTGGTGGCATTGGCAAAACTGTTGCCGCCCATGTATATGCCCACATGAGACACGGAATCTCGCTCGCCGAAAAACACCAAATCACCGGGCAAAAGAGCCGATTTTGGGATTCTAATGCCCAATTTGCTCTGCAAAATTGAGGTTCTGGGCAAATCCATGCCATATATAGCGTACACTTGCTGCACAAAAGCGGAGCAATCCATGCCATATATCGTGCTTCCGCCCAAAACATAAGGAATTCCCAAAAATTCCTCAATTCGGCCCTCAAGCCCCTCAGGGGGTCTAAAATCGGTAGCCAGACTGCCCCACTCGTTTTTCCCGGAAAAGTAATACTCCGAGCTCCTCAGCTCGCCTTTCACAGCGCAAGAGTGCAAAAGCAAGCAAAAAATGCAAAAAAAAGAAAAAAGTCTCTCCATATATACTTAGACGCTTTTTATTTCCTTTTTCCGGAAAAAAATGCAAAAATGCAAACTTTTTTTAATTTTTTGAAGAAAAATGCATTTTTTTCCGGATTTTTCTTTTAAAATGCGTCTAAGTGTACGTGAAAAAGGAAACTGCATTCTTGAAAATTATGTTGGCCCTGTTTGGGCTATCTCCTCATTTGCACGCAAATGGGTCTTATGGGCAACACTCGCTCAGGGATTTGCCCGGAATTGAGCTATTTGTGCACTGCGCAGGGGACTTGGAGATTAAAAAGATGGAAAACGAGCTAAAAAACAGGCTTCTGGAAAGGCTGGAAAGCGCAAACGTGCCGCTGAACAGCGCTGAAAACGGCGCCAAGCTGAAATTTTTGCTCACGGGCTTTAAAAAGAAAGAGGGGGATTATTTTATCTACGCCTCTTTGCAACTGCACCAAAGGGCATATTTGGCCGTTAGCCATGAATATATGGACTGCCAAACCTGGGATATATGGAAAATGGGAGTTTTTAATGCAAATGAGATTTTTTTGGAAGCGCAAGACATGGCAAGGGAGTTCGCAAATGATTTCATTTCCGCAAACAATTTTTAAAATAATTCTCGCAGCGGGTCCGGTATTCGCTCTGCAAATTGAGGCTCCTAAAGAAATTGAAGAGTTTCTTTGGGCTTATTCAACGGAAATAGGAGCCCAGAATAAAAACCTTATTCTGAGGGCTAACAACAATATCTTAAAGCTCATAGACAACGGAAAAACCATCCGCGAAGTCAAAATCTGCACTGCAAGCTTGCCCAATATCGCGCTGCAGAACGCTGTAAATGAAATTTTCGGGCACTCAGAGCCAAAAAACGAAGGTTTGAGCGGAAATATAAAAACAATTCTAATAGGAACAGGCTTGGCGGCGGCGAGCGTTTTGCTCTACTATTCAAACACGCCAAAACCGGTTTACGGAGAGAAAAAATGACAACACTAATCGCATGGAAAGAGGGTATGGCCTTGTCTCAACAACACTTGCAGCAATCGGATCAGTTTCTTCTGAAACATATAAAAAATGTTTCGGGCTTGCCAAAAGGCATGCACTTTGGCTTTGGCAAGCTGGAGCTTGACGAAGACTTGATAAAAGACGGACTCTTCGCATTCAAAGAATGCACTGCAGTTTTCCCAAGCGGAATTTTCTTTAAATCTGCAAAGATTGAAGCGAGAAAATTCGACAAAAGCCTGGACGCATTCTTGGCTCTGGACTTGAACTCAAGCTCTCGCTATGATATTGCCTGGGAAAATTACCCAGATTTATATTACGAGGAAGAATATATGAAAATGCCGGTTTCCTTTCCCAAGCCAAAAATCGTTTTTAGCGGCGAATCTCTGGACGGAAAGGAATTTTTGCCAATCGCAAGAATTGAGAAAACCTTGCAAGGAACCTTTGAACCGGACAAAAACTTTTTCCCTCCTTTAATATCCATGAACGGCAGCGAATACTTCGCAAAAAAGCTTAAATACTTTGATGCTCTTTTGCAGAACAAAATAGAGAATATTTCTCATTCAAAGGAATTGCTGCTAAGGGATTTAAAATCTTTAAGAGCAGTTTTAGGCTGCATGCAAAACGCAGAAGGCGTGCTGCCATTCAATTTCTTTTGCGAAATAGCAAAATTCCTGCAGGAACCGTTCAGCTACGCTCACGGAGAATTCAACAAAAGCTTCAATAACATTTTCAACGCATTGAACAACTTTTTATTGCAGGAGAAAAAGACGAATATTTTGCAAAAACGCATTGAAAAAGAGGGGCAAAACTCATTTTCCGCAAATCTGGCAGACTTTGAACTTTCCGCAGCTTCGTCTGCATGGCTAGCCGTAGCGTCAAAGCTTTCTCCGGAAGAAGCTGTAAAATTTATGGCTATGCAGCTTAGAATCGCTCCAAAATCAAAGCTGGCCAATATACTGATAAGCGCAACGCACGGCATAAACTGCATTCACTGCATTGTTCCAAAAACAATTCAGGAAATTCCAGGCACTTATTACTTTAAACTCCAAACTGATTCCCAGCTTTGGAAAAATCTATGCGAAGAAAAGGAAATAAGCATTTATGCACCGCCCACTTTGCAAATAGATTCTATTGATTTTTTAACGGAGGTTCTATGATAAATCTGGCTGAAAATATTTTCCGCTCTGTGCTTTTGCTGTCAAATCCTGCAGAGAATTTTACGGAAAAAATAAAGGAATTCTGCAATGACTGCGCAAATAACGGCTACACTGCCGGCGAAATAGAAAATGCAAAATACGCTCTGTGCGCATGGATAGACGAATATATCTATGTGAATTACAATGTATTTTCGCAATCCCTTGTTTTGAATGAATTTCAAGACGCAGAAGCTGGCAGGCATTTTTTTGAAAGGCTGGAAAGCATTCACCAAAACAGCAATCCCGCTCCCCTGCTCGAAGTTTATGCAAAATGCATTTTATTTGGATTTATGGGAAGGTTCAGAATGGGAGAAACCGCCGAATTAAAACGCATTCTAAATTCTGCAATCTCCAAAATAGATTTGCTGAAACGATTGGATTACAAACCCGCTACAAAAAGCAAACATCGCTTTTCATTCAGGCGAGGCGTAAAAAATATTTTGGTAAACGATTCGGAAGCCGTAAAAAAACAAACTCCGCCAAAAGGTTACCGATATATCTATTCCGATATGAAAAATATGGACGGATTGCCATTTTTAGACGGAATTATTTCGATAAACCAATCGGTGCCGCCGCAAAAAATGCCCGTTTACACCGTAGAAAATCTGGAAATCCCGGAATTTGACCAAACGCTGGACAGAAATTACGAATTCAACAGCAACCATCTGAATTTTTACCTGCACAAATATTTTTTGGATAATGCGGCTTGCAAAAATCTTCTGTCTTTGCCAAAAAAACTGGAGCAATTCAAGGCTGGAGAAAATTTTTATACCACACCGTTTTTCCCATTTATGCAAAGCGAAAAACCGCTCGCATACAGCTTGGCAAAAAAAGTGCTTTTCATTTTATCGCTGATGAGCATAGTTCTTTCCATATTGCCGCTAATAGACAAGCACAAGGAAGAAATAAAAATTGAGCATCTGAGAATTGTAAAAGACAGCTTGGACTTGGAATTTGAAAGAGATGTCAAAAATCTGGAGGTTCAGTATCAAAAGCAAATATTTGAAAAGTTTCCGTTCAAAGAGGGCAAAATGCCATCCGTTGCGGAAATCAACGAATATTTAACAGAATTCTATAAATTCATAGACGCAATAGACACCATTTCGGATAGCAGAATAAAATTCAACAGCAAAGCATTGGCCCAGTTGCAGCTTCTTAAAAGCAATACCTGGAGCGATATTCCGGTTAGCATAATAATCAAAGCGCCGCAAACAGCATCTGTGGAATTTTCCATAGACAGCCAATATGTGGAAATTGAGCGTGGAAAAAACGCAATTATAGAAACCGTTTTTCCTCAAAAGAGCAGAAATGGGATTGAGTTGAACGTAAAGACTGCCAACAATGTTTTTAAAGAGAGCATAAGCGGAGAATGGAGCTTGTTGAAAATAAAAGACAGGCACGTATTTTCATTTATGGATAGAAGTTATCTGGTTGATGTAGAATTGAATGTTCACTGGCACTTGCCCAAGAATACCATAAAACCCAAAGACTGGTTTGAACTTCGTTTAGAACCGAATTTAACGGAAAATTTCCCTTTAACCCGTAACCTAGGAGAATAAAAATGGCTAACAGCTATCAGAATGAAATACCCCCTGCACGCATAAACATTCAGTTAAGCGTGGAAACCGGAGGGGCGCAGAAAAAAATGGAACTTCCATTGAAGTTGCTCGTTGTAGGCGACTTTAAAATGGATGGAGACGAGTCTCGCATCATTGAGCGAGAAAAGATAAACCTCAACAAGGATAACTTTGACTCGGTTATGCAATCCTTGAAAGTCCAGTTGAAAACCACTGTTGAGAATCGCCCAATTGAGCTCAAATTCAACAATATGAAATCATTTGAGCCTATGGAAATAGTCAGGCAAATCCCGGATTTGAATCGCTTGATGGCGGTTCGCAATCTTATAAAGGATTTGGGCTCAAACCTGTTGGACAACAGGGAGTTCAGAAAAAAAATGGAGGCGATTTTAAAAGACAAAGTTGCCACTCAACAACTTTTGGAAGATTTAACCTAAGGAGAAACCATGGAAAATTCCACTTTGACATCAATTTATGAAATCATAAAATTGGACATTCCCGCCAAGTTTATAGATATTTCCGAGTACAGCGATGCCGCTTCGCTTTACAAATTCAATCCAAACGAGCGAATAGGCTCCGGCATAAAAGCTTTTGCGCAGAGCGTTTTAGACAGCTCGGCAAGCGTTGAGAAAATAGACCGTGCATTTATAGACGCTCAGGTCGCATGGATAGACAAGATTGTGAGCGAGCAATTGGATGCAATTATGCACAGCGATGAATTTCAAAAGCTGGAATCTGCATGGCGAGCTTTGCATTTTCTTGTTCAGCGCAGCGATTTCAGGAGAAATGTGAAAATAGAATTGCTGAATGCAAGCAAGGAATCCATAAAAAACGATTTTGAGGATTCCCCGGAAATAATCCAGAGCGGTCTTTACCGCCATATTTACAACGATGAATACGATACCCCAGGCGGCGAACCTTATGCCGCAATGATTGCAAACCTTGAGTTTGACAGCACCGCAGACGACATCGCTCTTTTGCAAAACATATCCTCGGTATCCGCCGCTTCGCACTGCTTGTTCATAGCTTCCGTAGGCTCCAAATTCTTTGGCAAATCCGATATCGGAGATTTGCCAAAAATAGACGATTTGGAAAACTACATGGAGAGAGCGGAGTACACAAAATGGCGAGCGTTCCGCAAAGCCGACGATTCCCGCTACATCGGCCTTGCTTTGCCCAGATTCTTGCTGAGAAATCCTTATGGGGAGAGCAAAAATTCCAAAGGTTTCAATTACACGGAATCTGTTCTGGGCGAGGAACACGAAAAATATCTGTGGGGAAATTCGGCATTTGCATTTGCCGCAAACATGGTTCGCTCTTTTCAGGACAACGGATGGTGCGTTCAAATAAGAGGCCCTGAGAGCGGAGGCAAGGTGGAAGACTTGCCCATACACTTTTTCAATGCGGGAAAGGGTATGCAGGCGAAAATTCCAACAGAAATTCTGATTCCGGAAACGCGCGAATTTGAATTTGCAAAGCAGGGGTTTATTCCGCTGAGCTTCTACAAGAACCGAGACTACGCATGCTTTTTCTCCGCAAGCTCCACGCAAAAACCCGATGAATACGACGATGCCTTGGCAACGGCAAACTCAAGGGTAAACGCTCGCCTGCCATATATATTCTTGACAGCAAGGCTCGCTCACTACCTGAAAGTTTTGCAAAGGGAAAATATAGGCGCAAGCAAGAGCGCAGGAGTTTTGGAAGCGGAGCTGAACAACTGGATCAAGGGTTTGGTCACCGAAATGGAAAATCCAGGCCCTGAGCTTGCAGCTACGCATCCATTAAGCTATGGGCAAGTTACGGTTGTCGAGAATCTGGATAACCCTGGTTTTTTCAAAGTTACGCTTTCCGTTGTACCGCATTTTCAAGTTGAGGGAGTAAATGTGAATCTGTCGCTTGTATCCAAGATGCCAGCAGCTAAGAGCTAATTCTTTACGCAGCGGACTGAAAGCTGGAAATCCTTGTCAAAGTACAGTTTCAGCACGCTGCTAAAACTGTAGTACATGCTTCGAAACCAGGAACTGTATTCATCGAATTCCGTAGAAGTCCACCAATAGCCGAGATTGCCAGACATGAAGTAGCCATTAGAGTAGTAGCCTCCAGGCAAAGCTGTAAAGCCAAACTGGTCCGTAACACAATGATCATACTCTACGGACTCACCGTCTGTTTTCTTTTCCACCCATTTGCACTTAGGGGAAGTTGGGTTCCTTTTGGAAAAATCATACTCTTCCCACTCCTTTTTAGCTTTGGACTTCTTTCCGGCGCTAAGTTCGCCGCTTGCAAAATCCACCAAGGCTTGCCATTCCTTATCACTGGGCAAGTGCCAGCCTGCAGGGCAAGCTCGTTTTGCCAACTCCCAAGTATATAACCGTCCGTATTTATTGCAGTTTTCTGGCTTATTGCTATAACATTTGCTGCCAATCGCATTGTAATCCATATTTTGAGCCATCCAAATTTGCTCACCTATCTTCACAGTATTATAGCTCTTACCGTCCCTTTCATCGGTAAAAGTTTGCGCAAAAACCGCAATATTAAATAATATCATCAAGATTATAGCTTTTTTCATAGTATAAATATAGAAATCTTTTTCTACCTTCTTTTCATGTTTTTGGGGAATTACAACGATTGCAAGGTTTTGGAAGAGCTGCCGCAGGGTTTTTATGTTGAAACCAAGGATGGCAGCGACAGGGTGCTTTTGCCAAAGACAAAAGCACCCAAAGACTTGAATATAGGCGATGAAATAAACCTGTTCATCTATTTGGACAACGAGGCCAGGCCAATAGCCACAACGCAAAAAGCCAAGACTTGCGTGGATGAATTTGCCGTGCTGCGCGTTAAGGATGTGAACGATGCAGGGGCTTTTTTGGACTGGGGCTTGGACAAGGACCTGATTTTGCCCTACAACAACCAGCTCGGCGAACTGCAAAAAAACGATACCTGCGTGGTGAGGGTCTTTATAGACGAAAAAAGCGGCCGCCTGAGCTCCACGGAATATTTGCGCAAATTCTTTGACCGTGATGTTTCCGAGCTTAAAGAAGGCATGGAAGTGTCGCTAATAGCCTATGATTTTCAAGAGGAGCGCTGCATAGACTTTATGATAAACAAGCGCTGGACAGGCAGGCTTTACTGCGACCCAGTATCCACAGGCCTCCACATCGGGGATCTTTGCAGCGGCTATATCCACAGCATAAAAGAAGATTCCCTAATCACTCTGAGCCTCTCGCCTATAGGCTTTGACGCTCTGGTTGACAAGCACAAAGAGGCTCTGCTCAAGGCTCTGAGAGACAACAAAGGATTTTTGCCTTTTTCCGACAATTCTTCGCCAGAGGAGATTCGCAAGAATTTTGGCATGAGCAAAAAAGGATTTAAAAAATTGGCAGGCAAGCTGTGGAAGCAAGGCGTAGTCGAGCTAAGCCCAGAAGGGATCAAGCTTGTTTAAAACAGATATGCGTGGAACATAATCCTGAAATACAAGTCTGGAATTTCCCAGTCTGTATCATCGCCTCCGCCTCGAGCTTCCCAAGAGCGCATTTCAGCAACGGGGTTTAATTCTATAGATATGTCCATTGGGAAGCTCGTTGGAAATATCCAGGAAATTCCGCCAGTAACCCCAACTCGTATTGCAAAGCCAGTAACTGCGCCATCGCCATTGTTCCAATAGCCAACACCCCCAACAGGCCCCCAATACAAAGGAAATCTTCCCATGGAGGCATCTGCCTTAATAAGGTTATTCAAAAAATAATAACCAAAATAACCGCCAAGAGAGATGTCGTCATTGGACGCTTTAATGCGAAAGTAAAAGTTCATTGATGCATCAGAACCTAAATGCTTGTAATCCAAGCCCCAGTTTTCTCCAGCATTCCCGCCTTGCAACCAAATACCCAAAGCGCCATTCTTTTCAGCAAAAGAAGCGCCAGCAAGAAAAACAAGAAGTAAAAAAATCTTTTTCATAGCAAAAATATAGTAAAACTACAAATGCCGCAAAGCCTCTGCGATTAACTTTCCAGAGTCTGCCCCTCTGCCAAGAATCTCCGCCGCTTTTTCCACAGCGCGCCGCGCACCGGGATCCTTCACGCCAAGCGTATGCAAAGCAAGTATAGCCTCTTGCTCAGCAAAAGGCAACGCTGCCGTTGAACTCTCGCCCGCTGTCGCAGAAATGGCAAGAGCCTTGTCCTTCAATGCGAGAACCAGCATTTCAGAAGTCTTTTTGCCAATGCCCTTTATCTTTGAAAGACCAGCAGCATTTTCAGTCGCAATCAAAGAGAGAAAATCGTTTGGCGAAATAGAACTCAAAATTCTCTGCGCCATCTTAGGCCCAATTCCGCTTATCTCTATCATGTTTAAAAAAAGTTCTTTTTCCTGAATATCCAAAAATCCGTAAAGAGTCATGGAGTCTTCTCGCACTACCAAGTGAGTCAACAAAACAGCCTCGGAACCTTCGCTCGGAAGCATCTCGCCCGTGCGCGCGCTCACATTAACGCCATAACCAACGCCGCCGCATTCAAGCACTGCCAAAAGCGGAGTCTTTTGGACCAAAATCCCTCTTAATCTCTCTATCATTTCCATTCCCAAACAGTGCCGGCCTTGCTGTCTTTAATAACAACTCCCATATCCAGCAAAGCATCGCGCAAACGATCGCTCTCAGTAAATTTTTTCGATAAGCGAGCCTCATCGCGTTCTTTGACTAACGATTCTATTTTTGCAATCTCTTCTTCGGAATGAATCTCCTTTTTCACAACCTCAGACAATCGAAGGCCAAGAACGCTGTCAAACTCCTTTATAAGAGCCGCTTTCTCCTTATCCAATATCGATGAATCCGCAAGCATCAAATGCAAAACACCCAAAGCTCCGGAAGAGTTCAAATCGTCCCCAATCGATTGCCTGAATTTTACACTCCACTCGCGAGCATCCAAACTTATATTTTCGCATTCCATGCCTATAAGATACTGAGTCTTTTTTCGCAATGCATTCAAAGATTCCTGAGCGCTTTCCATCGCTTCCCAACTAAAATTCAAATAATTGCGATAGTGGCTTGTCAAAGAGAAAAGCCTGTAGGCAATCGGGTCAAATCCTTTTTGCTTCAATAAATCAAGGGTTAAAAAATCTCCGCTGCTCTTGCTCATTTTGTCGGAATTGTTCTCTCTCAAAAATTCTCCGTGCACCCAGAATCTGGAAAACGGCTTTCCAGTTGCACACTCGCTTTGAGCAATTTCATTTGTGTGATGAACGCGAATGTGATCCGTGCCGCCGCAATGAATATCCAAAGTCTCGCCAAGATGCGTCATGGACATTGCAGAACACTCTATATGCCAGCCTGGAAAACCCAAACCCCAAGGACTCTCCCATTCCATTGCTCTTTTGCGATCTTTAGGGCTGAATTTCCACAGGGCAAAATCCGTTGCGAATTTCTTTTCGCCAAGGTCTATGCGAGCACCGCTTTTTAAACCCGCAATGTCTAAACGGGCAAAATCCGCATACTGAGGAAATTTCAGAGAATCGAAATAAATTCCATCGCTTGTGCGATAAGTGAAACCTTTTTCTTCAAGCTTCTCTATCAACGCAATCTGCTCTTTTATATGGTCGGTCGCTTTGCACCAAGTAGTTGGAGGCAATATATTTAAATGCTCTATGTCTTCCTTGAATTTTCCTGCGTAAAAATCCGCTATTTCCCAAACCGTTTTTCCAGTTCGCTCTGCGCCTACTTCCATTTTGTCTTCGCCATCGTCCTGGTCGCTGGTCAAATGCCCTACATCCGTTATGTTTATAACATGACGGACTTTAAAACCAAAATATTCAAGACTTCTGCGCAGCAAATCTTCAAACAGATAAGTTCGCAAATTCCCTATATGAGCGTAATGGTAAACGGTTGGGCCACAGGCATACATCTTAACCTCTGATGCTCCTTGCGGCAGGGTAAAGAGCTCTTTTAAACGACTGGCAGTGTTGTATAAGTAAATATCTTTTTTAGTCACAGCGAGAATCCTTTCCCTAGAGAAAATCCTTTTTCTAGCAATTCTTCAAGGGAATCTTGTGGTGGTTTAGCTGGTGGCGGAGACTGTACTGGTAAAACTTTTGTGGCAGTGGTACTCCTTATTTGAGGTTCGGTTGCAGCAACAGGCGGTGCGGCAACTTTTGGCATTGCCGCAGTTGGCATTGCCACCGTTGACTTTTCAATAAAAGGCTTTTCCAAAGAAGGCTTCTCCACAAACCCCCCAGCCATAACTATTACCTTTGTTTTTCCTTTGTATTCGTCTCCAGAACCATTGCCTATTTTCAAGAATTTTACCGTATTCTCAGGAGGATCTTGCAAAACGCAACGATAATATCCATCCACTTTTGTCCAGTTGAACAGCCTCTGAACCTCGCTTACAACCTCATAATGAGTTCTCTCGGAATATCCCTGTTCATAAAACTGATAAACCATTAGCCTTGAAGCTATTTTATCTGAATGATTTATGAGCAGTTTGTCGTTCAATGACTTTGCAAGTTCTTTTTTTATGTCTTCCACGTTCGAAGAGGAGGCTTCAACTGTTGTTATAATGGAATCTCCGCTGGCTTTGAGCGTTGAGCAAACATCAGCAAAATCTATGTTTCTTTTTGTGTATTTCGTCACAGTATCCATTATTGACTGCAATACTATTTGAAAACGGTTATCTATTAAATCATCCGCTTCGTCAACAGACGCATTTTCCTCATCCAATACATCCAGTATGCTTATCATGTCTATAACAATAAGCGCATCAACATATTTTTTAAACTCTTCCATGCCTTGCAATGCTATTTCGCGCCTGTCCGCTTCTATACCGGACGGCATTGTAGTAACGCCTATGGTGAGCGCATTTTTCTTCCCGATTTGAACTTCTTTTGCCGCTTTTGCAACAAAAGGCGCCACTCCAGTGCCAGTACCGCCACCCATGCCTGTTACGATAAGAGCCAAATCAACGCCTTTGAAAAGCTTTTCAAAGTGATCATAATACTTTTTACCCAAATCTTTTGCTATTTCCAAATCTCCGCCCGCACCTAAATAGTAAGAATCCCCCATGCTCAAGGCTATATTGTTTTTAAATCCGTTTCTCTCAAGCTCCTTTATAGAACCGCCATCTGAATTTATACCTACAAATTCCACCATTTCGTTTTTGGAGTTCTGCATTTTTAGACTCATCAAAATATTCACGCCACAAGTTCCTACCCCGGCAAAGCACACGGATATAGGTTTCCCATAAGTTTCGCCTGCGCTCTCTATTAAAGGCTCGCGCAGCGGCGGCAACCGAGCATTATCCGAAATTTCCATTTGAATTAAAGGTTCTTGCAGGCCTGCGCTTTCAGCAAGGCCAGCATCGCGGCGTATGGTTTGCAATATTTTATTCAGGTCAACGGGCATTTAAACCTCCAAGTTATTGGAAAATAGTAATTTTTTACGAAGCTTTAGAGAAAATCCATCCAAAAAAAGGCAATTTCTTGGTTTTCTTCTTTTCCGGAACGTTGTTGGCAATCAAGCTTTGCAAAGCGCCAATGCCCGAAGAAGACAAATCGTTCCTAGCTTCCCCATCCCATTTCACAACTGCCCTTCTAGCAGAATTTTCAAAAACATCTTCGGCCACCTTCTCCAGCCCTTTTAACGGCAGCGGACATTCCAGCAATATGAATTCAGGCTTGCAAAAATCATCGCTGAAAATTGCCCGCTTTATTTCAAGCAACAGATTGCGAATTGCTTCTCTGGTAAAGTAACACAATACATAATTGCTTATAGTAAAGGTTGTTTTGGTTTTATTCTTGCCCGGCAAAGCGAGTCTGCCGTATTTAACGCTTTCCTCAGTCTCATTTTCCAAAATGCAAGACACATGCTCAAGCAAACCCGAACAATCGTCTGCAGACAAAAGTTCTTTGGAATCATCGGTAACTCCAGCATTCAGCACCATATTGTGAAATTTTTGCATAAGCTCGTGATTCTGCGTAAGTTTGTAATCCTGTTCCGTCAATATCGAATTTTTATGATAAAAAAGACATAGCCGCCAAATAGCTTCTCTCAAGTCTTTGAATCCGGATTCCTTTTTATTCAAATACTTTAGTTCTGAGTTTTCCCATACGGAAAACTCAGACATTAAATCCGTGATATGTATCAGTGCTGTTTTGCCAGCTTTTTCCCTTGCATTGGCAAGCGCCATGAGTTCCTTTTCGCAAGAGAGAGAGAGGTTTATTTTGTCCTCCTCGTCTTTCATTACATCCAAAAGTTTTGAAAGCGCCGGGTGCTTGGTGATGAAGTAAGCGTTAAAGCCAAGACTCTTGGTCATTCTGCCTTTAGGATCGAGATGTCTTGAAGTCACGCCCTTTTCATTCAAAATAGTATAATAAGGGCTAGTGAGAGTTCTTATTTTTTCATCGGGAATATGAATTTGAGACATCTTCTCCGGCCTTTTGCATTCCTCTATTTTAACCATATCCTCATCCGTAATTTCCCTAAGCGAAAGCGGAAGATTATAAGGAAAGTACACAACTTCAAAGAAAGCAGCGGAAATTGTAATCTCCATAAGGCGATCAAAATCGTAGCCAGTTTCGTTCTGCCATTCCACTATCCTGTCATTGATAATTTCTGCTACTGTTTTAATGCGGCCGTCATCAACTTTATGTTGCGAAATTCCAGGAAAATCTTCAAACTCTTCAGTTTGAAATCGAAGAGTTCCTACTTCCCAATCGCTCTCCGCGCCATCGCGCGGCTGAATGTCATTTGCTTTGGCGAAATTCATGCTGATTCCACCGTGTCCAAAGTCCAAGTTGAGTTTCGCTTTATTCGCACCCATCTCACAGTCTCCCGTTTTTTTCTGTTATGTACGCAAGCTGCCTGAATCGCAAATCCAAAACAGCTATTGAATGTATATTCAATACTTGCATGTTCCTGGTCAACTGCCTATAGTGTCTATAGGCTATTTTCCAGCAATCATCTTCTAAAGAAAATTTAGTTTTAAAGTCCACATCGTTAAAAAATACCATTATTTGCCTGTCCGCTTCGCTCGGAATCAATTGGGAAACCCTTGAGTAAAGCATAGCATCGTTTTTTCTCATATCTATTAAAAATTTTATTGCCAAGGCTATGTCCCCAGGCTCATTGGCTTTTACAACAGGCAAATCTGCAATATTGGCACTATACGGGTAAATTTCTCCCTTATCCGAATATATAACGGGTTCCGCAGACATAACAACAAACAGCGGGCTGGCTTCCGTAAATTTTATCTCAAGCTCATAAGGTATAAAGTTAACGATAAACTGAACATCCCCAAAAATCATATTGCTTGCTTCCAAGCGAGCACGAATATATGCTGTGTCTTTTGAGTAAATTTCTTCTCTATAGTTGAAGCCTATTATTTTTCTGAAAGCATCGGGCGAAATTCTTTTCAAATTTACAGGTGTTATTTTTTTGAAAGACATAAAATCATCCGATTGCACGCTAGGAATGACAAATATAAAAGCCGCTACGCAAAGCGCAAGCAAAACGCATAAACCTACTATACGTCTTTTGTTCTTCAAAAAACGTATTTTAACGGAGTCTCTTGCTTTTGAAACCAAGCGCGTAATCGCTTCTCGCCTTTGTCTTTCGTTATGCCCTAACTTCATACCATCTCCAGGATTTTTGCGGAAAGCGCAGTTATGTTTCCGGCACCCATTGTCACTATCAAATCTCCATCCTTCGCCTCATTAGCCAAAAATTCAAGAGCATTTTCCTTTGCGCCAATAAAATGCGCATTCTTATGCCCTCTTGCATGAGCAAAATCAAAAATAAGCTTACCGGAAACTCCTTCCACAGGCTCTTCCCTCGCTCCGTAAATATCGCATGCCAAAAGAATATCGCTGTTCCCAAAAACCGCGCCGAACTCCTCCGCATGGTCTTTGGTGCGAGAATACAAATGAGGCTGGAATACCGCTATAATGCGCTTTCCCGGGAAAGATTCCCTGAATGCAGCGAGACTTGCGGCAACCTCGGTAGGATGATGAGCATAATCGTCAAATACCAAAGCTCCTTTTACCATTCCCTTGAACTCCATTCTCCTTTCAACTCCGGCAAATTCCGCGAGAGCTTTTTTGGAAAACTCCACGGGAATGGATTCCTCAGTTGCAAGCGCAAGAGCACCGACTGCATTTTGAACATTATGCTTGCCCAAAAGACGAATTGAAAAATCTCCGAGCAATTCTCCCCTGCGATAAACCGTGAACTCCGAACCGCTTTCAAAATAGCGGCAACTCTTAATGCTATAAGTAGCCTGCGGACTAAAGCCGTAAGTTATCACGGGTTTTGAGAGCCTTGCCAAAACGCTCTGGCATCCAACATCATCCAGGCACAAAACCACCTGCCCGTAAAAAGGGACCTTGTTCGCAAATTCAACAAAAGCGCTCTTTATATCATCCAAATCCTTGTAGGTATCCAAATGGTCTGCATCGATATTGGTGATAATCGCCGAGCTTGGCATCATTTTCAAAAAACTGTGATCAAATTCATCGGACTCCGCAACGAGATAAGAACCTTTTCCAACGGTTGCTCCAGAGCCTTTGCCCTGCACAATGCCGCCTACTATAACTGTAGGGTCTTCGTTTGCTGCTTCCAGAATTGAACCTACCATGGATGTTGTACTTGATTTTCCATGAGTCCCGGCTATTGCCAGAGTATATTTCAAACGCATAAGCTCGCCGAGCATTTCCGCTCTGCGAATAATCGGAATGCCCTGCACCTTAGCTTGAACCATTTCCGGATTCTCAGCGTGAACCGCTGAGGAATAAACCACTATTTCCGTGCCTGCGATATTTTCCGCTTTATGCCCTATAAATACTTTCACTCCCAAATTTTGCAAATACTTAGTCTGCGTGCTTTCCTGCATATCAGAGCCGCTCACTTCAAAACCGTTGTGGAACAAAACTTCTGCTATGCCGCTCATTCCGGCTCCGCCAATTCCAATGAAATGCGTTTTGCGTATGCGCCTATTTGGTATGAACTTATCTAAGTCGAGCATATGTCCCTCGCAATTTCGCTTGCCGCTTTGCGATTCTTTTCGCCAAGCTCGCTCGCTTTTTTAGACATCTGCGAAAGTTTTTCCCTATCATTCATCAAGTTCGTTATTTTTTCAAAAAGCGCATTGGGCTCTTTGTCCAATTCCACAAATGCAGCTCCTTCTTTTTCCACGGCTCTTGCATTATGCTCCTGATGGTTTGCCGTTGCATAAGGATAAGGCAGGAGAATTGAAGGCTTTCCGAATGCGAGAATTTCCGCAAGGGTTGAAGCTCCGGAACGCGAGATTATCAAATCTGCGTGCTGCATATATGCGTAAATGTTATCCAGAAACGCAACTGCGCAAGGATACTTGTATTTATCTACATTTTTTGCGCCCACTTGCCATACAATGGATGTTTTTTCAAGCTTCTCTATAATCTGATCCATTTTTCTGTTTATGCCAAGTGCGCCCTGGCTTCCGCCTGTTATTAAAATGCGGAATTTTTTGCTGTCTGCAAAAGCCTCGGGTGCAGGCAAATTCTCCGGCATCTTGCGAACAGGGGAAGCGATGTAAACTTTTTTTGCAAACTTGGCGCATATCTTATTCGCAATTCCCATAACAGCATTAGGCTCTATCGCATAAAAAGGAATTCTTTTCAAAATAGCGGCAAGCATAATAGGCAAAGCTACATAGCCTCCGGTGCCGACTATAAATTCCGGTTTTTCCGCTTTAAGCAGCTTCGCCGCTCCCAGCACGCAAGAGAGCAAGCTGAACGGCAAAAATAAATTTTTAATTATGCTGTTCCTCGTTAAGGGAACCGCCTTAATATGCCGATAATTAAACCTAGAGGAGAGCAACCTCTCTTCCATGGATGGCGCAGCTCGACCTGCAAAAATAATATTGTACGAGCTTGCGAAATTTTCAGCCACAGCTACAGCCGGGAACACATGTCCGCCAGTGCCGCCGCATACAAAAAGAACTGTTTTCATATCGATTTATCCTTATTTATCAGTGAAGAAATTTGCACAAGCATTCCCATAAGAAAAAAATTCATAGCCAAGTTTGCTCCTCCAGAACTTACAAAAGATAAAGGCTGCCCTGTGTTGGGAAGCAGTCTCAAATTAACCCCTATATGAAAAATCACGTTCAAAGCAAAAATTATCGCTATGCCCCAAGCTAAATTTTGAGCAAATATCGCATTTCTATCCGTAGGTTCAATATTTGCCGCAACCCAAAAACAGGTAAACAAAAATCCTGCCATAGCGATAGTAATAGGAACCATAAGCCAGAACCCAAGTTCCTCGCCCAAAACGCTATAGGCAAAATCGTTGCGCGCGCCGAACAAACGACGTTTAATTGTCCCATTGTCCCATCCTTTGCCTGTAATCCCGCCGTCTGCCAAGGCTTGCAAAGCCTCGTTTTGCTGCTCATTGCCAACGCCTTCTTCATTGAAAAAATTCCAGACTCTGTTAATGCCATGTATCTTTGCGAGAGGACTGTCTTTATCTAAATTCGCTATGGAAGATGCAATAACGGCAGGAATTACCAAAGCGGCAATCATCGTTAGGCGTGGCTTTATATCCATCTCTTGCAAAAAAATCATAAAAAATACCATAATCATATATATGAGCAACATAGAATAATTCGGCATAAGGAAAGTAAAAAAACCAACAGACATAAGAGCCGCAAGCGGAAACCCGAAAAATTCCTTGCACAGTCTCATCTGCTTTTTTATTCTCATGTCAATCAACATCTTTGCAACAAAAATCATAAGAAAAATTTTCACAAATTCACCAACCTGAAACGGTCTCGAAAAAACAGATAACTGCCGTCTCATCTGGGTTATGGCATTGCCATCCGTGTAAGGTCCTACTCTATCCCATGAACTGTCTCCCCATATAGCAAAAATTTGCAAACCCATCGCAAACAGCAGAAGAAAAAAAGCATAGCTTAATCCATCTCTATTCCACAATAATTTTTCGCCTGGAGCAAAGCGAACTGCATAGCGCCGCCATAAAGATACCGGCAATAAAAAACCTATCGCGAAAAAAACAAGCGGCATAAGAGCATTTTCAACCGCAAAACTCTTAAATGGTATATTTCCTTTGTCTAAAGTGCTGATGCTTATATAAATCCCAATAATGGAAAACGATAGCGGAGCTAGCAAAAGCAACCATTTGCCAAACTTTATCCTTTCCCATACATTGTGGAAATAATCAACCACGTAAACCATTACATACCTCTTCCAGTTTCATAGAGCGAGATGCTTTTACCAAAACCGTATCGTTTTCACGGATTAAAAATTTCAGCGCCTCTATTGCGCTTTGCTTGTCTTCAAAATATTTTATTTTATTCATTTTAAAACCGGCTTCTTCAGCTCCTTTGCAGTACTGCTCCGCATCGCTTCCTATTGCTACCAAATAATCAATGGATAATCCAGGCAGCATTGCGCCCACTTCCCTGTGATATTCCTTGCTCTGCGAACCTAATTCCTTCATATCTCCCAGAACCGCTATTTTGCGGCCTTTGCCAGACATATTGGCTAGAGTTTGCAAAGACATTTTCATGGAATGAGGATTTGCATTGTAGCAATCGGATATAAGCGTAATCCCGTTTTCTTCAAAAATCTGCATTCTCATATCATAAGCCTTCACTTCGGAAAGAGCTTCGGCAATCGCGCTTTTAGACATTTTGAACAGATCGCCAACAGCAATAGCGGCAAGAGCGTTATAAACATTGTGAATGCCTGGAACCGAAAGCTTAAACCATGTACGCGATATGCGGAATTTGGCGCAGCCGTCTTCCCATAGAATCTCATCCGGTTTAACCATTCCTCTGTTTATGCCATAAGTTATTACATCGTATTTTGAAGAGCTGCGAATTTTGGAAAGCATTTTATCGTCTGCATTTATAATCAGATGCCCGTTTTTCTCAAAGCCTTCGGCTATTGATTTCTTTTCCTTGAACACGCCTTCCAAGTCTCCCAAACCATCCAAATGAGCAGGGCCAACGTTTGTAATCACGGCGATATCCGGAACCGCCGCTTGGGTGAGCTGGCGAATTTCGCCCGGCATGCTGGTTCCCATTTCTATAACGGCAGCTTCATGCTCGTTTTTCAATCCGAGCAAGGTCATTGGCACGCCAAAAAGATTATTCAAGTTTCCCTTTGTGACAAGCGTGTTGCAATTTTTTGCGAGCACTGCGGCTATCATCTCTTTTGTGGATGTTTTGCCTGCGCTGCCCGTTATGCCAACAACTTTCAGGTTTTGGAAAGTTTTTCTGTAACCTCTGGCGAACCTCAGCAAAGCCTTGGTCGTATCTTCCGTAGCTACCGCAAGCGGAATTTTCGCTACTTCTACTTCTGCCGCATTAACAACTGCCATAATTGCTCCTTTTTTAAAAGCCTCTTCAATAAACCCGCCTTTGTGCGGATTAAAATTCTTTCCAACCAGCGCCCAGAAAATATCGCCTTCTTTTGTTTCCCTTGAATCGAAATTCAGGCACGCTTTTTGCATACTTATTTTTTGCGGGACATCCGCTATAATCGACTTGGGGTTTTGCTGCAAAAAAAGTTGCAGAAATTTTGTCACGTTTATTTCCAGTTCAAATGGCATAAATTAAAAAGCCTCCATTAATTCTTCTTGATCGCTGAAATGTTTTTTTTCTTTGCCTATTATCTGATAATTTTCATGGCCTTTGCCTGCCACTACCAAAACATCGCCGCTTTGCAGAGCTGCTGCAGCTTCTTTTATGGCATTTTTGCGATCTACTTGTCTTTTGTGTTTGTTTTCCAGCATTCCTGCTTCAACATCGTTTAATATTTGTTCCGGTTTTTCCGTGCGAGGATTATCCGAGGTCAACCAGACTTTGTCTGCCATCTTTTCCGCTATGCCACCCATTTCAGGGCGTTTGGTTTTGTCCCGATCGCCACCGCAGCCAAATACGAGCAGCAAATTGCCTTTGCATATTTTGCGAGCTGCAATAAGAGTTCTTTCCAGAGCGTCCGGCGTATGAGCGTAATCAACTATAGCGAGTTTGCCATCTTTGTTGCACACAACCTCAAAGCGTCCGGGAACGGAAATTTTTTCCAGAGCGTCCGTGGGCAAACCCATTTCTCTGGCCCATTCTATTATCAGCATTACATTTTCAACATTATGCTCGCCAAAAAGAGATACATTTATATTGTCTATTCTCAAGCCTGTTTCCGTATTCTCAACTTTGAACTGCTTTTTGGAAACGCCTACCCTGTCTCTGAAAAACATCTCTCCATATAAACGATTCCCATAAGAATTATCGATATTTATAAATCCTATTCCAGTGCCCAAAAGTTCGGAAGCGAACAGCAGTTTCTTTGCCTGGTAATAATTTTCCATAGTGCCGTGGTAATCCAAATGATCATGGCTCAAATTAGTGAACAATGCGGATTTGTATGGAATTCCCATAACCCTTCCCTGAACAAGAGCATGGCTGGAAACTTCCATAACCAGTTCCGTGCAACCAGCTTCAACCGCTTTTTCTGCAAATTCATAAAGCTCCAAAAAGCCAGGAGTTGTCAAATGAGCATCCTCTTTTTCATCTCCTATAAAATTTTGAATAGTGCTAAGCAGGGCCGTTTTTTTGCCAGCCGCTCTCAAAACTGCGTTCATCATAAATGCGCAACTCGTTTTGCCGTTAGAACCCGTTACCGCATAGCAATTGAGCTTTGAGAATGGATTGTCCATTTTTTCTTTTGCAAACAAATACCTTGTAAAGACAACATCGTTCACCTGCGCCCACTTATCCTCAAATCCTTTTGGAGCGGGCAAAGCCGAGACAACCGAAGAAGCTCCTTTTTCCAGGGCTTCCAGAGCATGGGCTCTTTCCGAACCGTCTGCGCAAGGAATGGCAAAGAATATATCGCCGGCAACCACATTTTTGGAATTGTCTTTTAAGCGACTCACACACCCTCCTTCAACTTTATGTGCACAGCGCTTTTTCTGCCTATATATTCGCCTGGTTCTGGAATTTGTTTATATACATTACCAACTCCATCATAAATAACGTTGAGATGCTCAAGCATGCCTAAAGCATCTTTTAAAGTCAACCCCCTAACATCCGGCATAAGCCCTGTATTTCTTTGATGTTCCCTCAAAGAAAGTTCCAGATATCTGCCTGTAGAATCTTTTTTTATCGTTTGCGCCACAACAACGCCAATTTTATTATCCTCGTCAAAACGTATATTGCAACGCATTCCATTCGCTTTGTCCAAAGCTGCCATTTTTGTATATCCAACAAAAGAAACATCGCTGCACAGGCTGTCTGCCGGCGCAGATTTAATTGCAAAATTTGCCGGCGACAGTTCCGGATGAAGATATATCTGTTCCATTATTTTCTGAAACACAGGGCCAGCAACCGTTGCTCCTGCGTTTCTGGTGTGATACATGGTGACAAGGCATACAAAATGCGGATCAGAAGTTCTTTCAAGGCCCACAAAAGATGAGTTGTAAGTTCCCGCTTTGTATTTTCCGGTACTGTCTATAATTTGCGCAGTTCCAGTCTTGCCTGCGAATTCCAAGAAATCATATTTTGATTTTACATTTTCAGCGGTTCCGCCCAAATCTACAACGCCTCTCAGCATTTCTCTTAAAAGCCTCGTATTTTCAGTAGTGGAAATAACCCTGCGCACGGAATCTCTCTCAGTTGCCGCAGAATCCATTCCATGCCTCAATACCAGTTTCGGATTGTACAGCGTTCCGCCATTTGCTATTGAGCTAAACGCTTTTGCAACATCCAAAGATGTCATATCCAATGACTGCCCAAACCCTTGAGTGGCTTGCGTTCTCAAATGCGGAACCCTGTGAAAACCCCTGTGGCTAATTCCCAGCGGAAAATCGGAAGAATTCTCATTTATTGCAAAATTCTTCACGCCGTAATAAAATTTCTCATAACCTATATCTTCTATAACATATTTTCCAAAGGCAATGTTTGATGAATATACCATAGCTTCCTGCATATTGCAAGATTTTTCCGCATGGGTATCTTTTATTATTTTTTCGCTGGAGTTTTTTGTAACCTGCCATTTGCCCTCTTCCGTATTTATCCGCTTATTGGGATTCACTCCATTTTCCAAAGCTATAACTGCTGTTATCGGTTTGAAAATTGAACCAGGCTCAAAAGAATGCAAAATATCATCGTACTTGCCTTTATCAGGATTGAAACTGGTTATGGCCAATATTTGCCCTGTGTGAGGATCCATAACCAAAACCGATGCTCCAGCAGCACCAAATTTCGGTACATATTCCCGTACCACATTCTCCACAATTTCTTGAATTCGCAAGTCCAGAGAAAGATATACATCCTTGCCGTCAATAGGCGGAGTTAACACAACTTCATTTATAGGAATGTCTCTTCTCGGTTTGTAAGTAGAAAGCAGAACCGCTTTTTGCCCGCGCAATTCCCTTATTTTAGAATTAATCACACCTTGCAAAATTGCAGATAAACCTTCGAGATGATTGTGGTAATAAATATCTTTCTTTCCAAGCCCCGTCTCTTCCTCTACAATCAATCTATCCCAGAGCGCCACGCCATTGCGATCCAAAATGCGCCCATATTTAGCTTCTACGGAACTCTGCTTCTGAGTCTTATCCGTATAATAAATTTTTTCGCTTACAATTTGAATATGAACTAGCCTGATAACAAAAATTACCGTAGCCAAAGATAAAAAAATTCCTATTATTGCAAGTCTCGCTTTCATTTTGAACGCTCCGTTATTTTTGTTGCAACCTCATTCATTCCAAGCCCTAGCAATTGGGCTGCTTTATCTATTCTGCTGCGCGAAGACAAACTGTCAATATCTTTTTCCACCAAAGACAAATTGTAACGCATAACAGCAACAGAATCTTCTAACGCTTTTTCTTGAGAAATCAAAATAGCTAGCCTTTCGTTTACCATTTTCATTGGAACAATCATCGCAAAAATCAATACAAAAAGCAAGCTGGCTACTAATGCATATTTCATGTCAATCTCCTAAATTCTCTCATACACCCTCAACGCAGCTGAGCGCGAGCGAGAATTTTTTTTCAATTCTTCTGCGCTTGGAACCAAAGGCTTTTTATTTACTTTCTTTATTCTTCTGTTGTTTCCGCCGCAAACGCAAACTGGCATATTTTCGTTGCACAGGCAATTTTTTTCAAAGAGCGAAAGAACTTCTTTAACCGCTCTTGCCTCTTTTGAATGATAGGTTATTATGCAAAGCCGCCCGCCTGTTTTAAGGCAATGCACAGCGGCTTCAACGCTTTTTTTAATCTCTTCAATTTCGCAGTTCACTTCCATGCGAATCGCTTGATATACACGTGCCTTCAAACTGTTCATATCTTTTTTTCTGCTCTTATAAACTTCTTCAATTGCGCAGTTCAAATCTGTTGCCGTTGCCAACGCCTTCGATAGAATCCGCTTTGCCAGGCGACCAGTCATTTCCAAATCTGAATTTTCCTTTAACGCTTTTGCAAATTCTTTTTCAGAAATTCTTTTCAAATAATCCTGTGCATTTTCTCCGCTATCAGCATCCATTCTCATATCAAGAGATTCGTTGCCAGCAAAGGAAAAGCCTCTGTTTGCATCGAGTTGATGAGAGCTAACTCCCAAGTCGTATAGCACGCCTCCGAGAGTTTCCGGTGCAAGCTCTGTTCCCAAGTTTGAAAATGGTTTATGGTGATAGCTTATTTTATCGCTGAATCTCTCAAGCCTTGATTTTGCCGCATTTATAGCATCCATATCTCTGTCAAAGCAATGAAGTTTTCGACCTTCGCCCAGAAGCTCGGCAATTTTTTCCGAGTGCCCGCCTCCGCCCAAAGTGCAATCTGCGTAATCGTAATCGAGCCTGATGTGCAAGCTCTCTATGCATTCATTTAAAAGCACCGGAGTATGATAATTATAAAGCATATTCATGCTCTCCAAAGCGTTGTGCAGAATAAACTTCGGCAGCATAAATGCGAATTTTCGTTAAATCTCCAAGGAAAACAACATCCTTGTCTATTTTGGCGTGCTCTTTAAATTTCTTTGGCAATAAAAATCGGTTTTGTTTTTCGTCAAGAATAACGGGTTGCGCATTTTTCATTGCAGCTCCTCGTTTGTCTGAATCCATGCCTCTGAGTTTTGGCACTTCAAATTCTTCAAAATCACCTATTCTATAAAGCACAAGGCTATTCTTTTCGCCAATTAGCAGCATAAATCTTTTTTCGTCTTCCGGCAAGCCGTCGCGAAACATGGAGGGCAATGCAACCCGACCATTCGCATCTACAACAGCATATGTTTCGCCTGAGAAAAAACTCATATATGTAAATATAGATTATTTTTTCATGTTTTTCAACATTTTTTCATTTTTTTTCATTTTTCTTCAACATTTCAACACTTTTTCCAATGATATTGACCGCAAATTAACAAAAATCAGCAAAACTACTGCTCAAATGTTCAGCGGTTTTGCCGAGGCTCATTAAAATTCATCATTAGCGCGCATTGCGGCTTGCTCTTAATTGGCTGGATTTCAGATTTTTCCTAGCAAGGTGTGCCCTTTTATCGAATCGATTTTGCAATTTACGTATGTTCCAAGCTTAGCATCAGAACAATTAACAATAATTTTTTTGAAATTTCCGGTTTTGCCTACCCATTCGTTTGGATTTCTGCGGGATGGCTTTTCCAATAAAATTTTCTCGGTTCTGCCTATCATCAATTTTGCTCGCTCCAATGTTATGGAGTTTTGCAAATCTATGGTTTTTTGCAAACGAGATTTTTTTTCGGTTTCGGTTATCAATTCTTTTTCCTTAGCGGATGGCGTTCCTTCTCTGGCGCTGTATGCGAACATAAATGCGCTGTCGAACTGCGCTTCTCGCAATAGGGATAGTGTTTCTTCAAATTCTTCTTCCGTTTCGCCTGGATAGCCGCAGATTATGTCTGTTGTTATGCCGTAAAGCGGATTGAAGGAGCGCAAGGCTTCTACTATGCTTAAATAGTTTTCTCTTGTGTATTGGCGTTTCATTTTTTTTAGAATTGAGTTTGAACCGCTTTGGGCCGGCAAATGCACATGAGGCGCTATTTTCGGCTCGTTCAGCAAAATTTCCAAAAGCTCGCTTGTATAATGCTTGGGATGAGGGCTCATAAAACGAATTCTCTCAATTCCTTTTACATCTGCCACAAGTTTTAGCAAACCTGCAAACGACAACCCCTTATAGCGATATCCGTTAACAGTTTGGCCCAAAAGCGTAATCTCGGAAACTCCTTGCACCGCTGCCGTTTCAATTTCGCGCAAAATAGAATCTGACTCTCTATATTTTTCCATGCCGCGCACATAAGGTACAATGCAATAACTGCACCGCATATTGCACCCGCTTTGAATAGCGATAAATGCGCTGTAATTGTTGGCTAGTTTAGCGAAATCATTAGTTTTAGAATTGAGAATTGAGAATTGAGAATTGAGAATATCAGATAATTTGTGATATTCTTCCGGCCCAAGTATAAAGTCTATAAAAGGTAAATCTTTTCTCAAGGATTCTCCCCTATTCTTAGCCATGCAGCCTAGAACCCCTATTCTCAATTCTAAATTCTCAATTCTCAATTTTTTCAAATCCCTAATCCTTGCAATAGCGTTTTCTTCCGCTTTTGCTCTGACTGAGCACGTGTTTACCAGAATCATATCCGCTTTTTCTGCGCTTTCGGCAGGGAGCCAGCCCTGAAACTCCAAAAGAGCTGCCAAACGAGCAGAATCGTACTCGTTCATTTGACAACCATAGGATATTATGTGGTAAACTTTTGCTATATTTGACATATGGCAAACAAAATAATAAATTCAAGCAAGAAAAAAATCTATATTAAAATAGCACTTCTATTCAAGTGCTTCTTAGCATCATTTATGCTTGCACCAACAGCTTGGGCAGAGCCATTGCTGGTGGCAAATGCGGATCAAATGGCAGAAATTGCGGAAATGACAAATGCCGGGCGTTTGGAGACTTTTATCACAGGCAATGCCAATACCGCTGTGCATTTCAAATTGACTAGGGATATTGCTCTGAAGAGCTATAGCTGGGTTCCCATAGGAACTGCCGCCAATCCGTTCAAAAGCATCTTCGATTGCGATGGAAATGCAATTTCCGTCTTGTTTACCGATGATGAGAATTCGGATTATGCCGGACTGTTCGGCAGTGTTAGCGGTACGGTTGAGAACTGCAATGTTAAAGACTCGGTTCAAGGAAGTGAAAATATCGGTGGAATTGCAATCTTAGGTTCAGGCACGGCAAACGACCCATTTATTGTTCGCAACGAAACAGACTTGCGAGCGGTTGGGCGCGGCAAATACAACGACACGGATTGGTCGCTCAGCGCACACTACAAACTGATAGCAAACATTGCGCTGAACGGCAACTGGGAACCTATTGGCAGCAACGATGATAGCAATCCATTCACAGGCAGTTTTGATGGCAACGGCTATGCAATCAATGGCATAAAAATCAACAACCCAGCCCTAGACAACGCCGGACTCTTCGGACACATAAGCGGCGGCACAATAACAAACCTCGGTATAACAGGCGGGAGCATAACAGGCGGAACCAATATCGGCGCAATAGCAGGAAACCTGACAGACAGCGGCACAATCACCAAAAGCTACTCCACAATATCAGTCACAGGCACAACCAACGTAGGCGGCCTGGTGGGTAACGCAATCAACAGCGCAATCACCCACTCCGCATCGCTCGCAGCCGTCGTAAGAGCAACCCTTGCGCTCACCCCGGTTGAGGGTCGCATAGCTGGCAACACCACCAACGCCACCCTCTCAAACAACGTCGCATTCGTACGCATGGAAAACGGACCCTGGCTCTATGCCACGCACGATGACAAAGACGGCGAAAGCATAAACGGCACGGCAGCCGCCGAAATATTCGGAAAAGAAGACGCTCCAATATACCTCAAAGACCGCAACATGGCATTCGCAAACATAAGCGATGAAACCAAAGCCTATGACGGCGATGAACTAACGCCTGCAGTCACATGGGGCACCGAAAAACTCATCAAAAACAAAGATTACAAAATCGCATTCACTGGCAAAAACGGAATAAATACGGGAACAGGAACATTCACGCTAACCGGCATCGACAACTACACAGGTGTAACAGAACCGAGAAACTACACCATAGAAGAAAATCCGGAATTGCCATTCCGCACCATAAAAATCGCAGAAGCAGAATTTAAAAAAGGAGAAAACAGCACTCCCCACAAAATCTATTACTCCATTCCCAGCCAATACTGCGGCGAAAATAAAATCGAACAAGTACAAGTGCAACTCATGGACCAAGACAACTACCACCACAAAAACTTGCCTCTAATCAAAGGCTTAGACGTCTTAACCACCGAAGTAATTCACAACGGCAGCATAATTGAAGACACCGTAATAGTGATAAGCCCAATTCCATACGACAAAATAATCAAACAGAAATGGGGACTGCTTATGATCAACAACAACCCGCAAACCAACGGCGGATATATATTTACTGAATTTGAATGGTTCAAAAACGGCGAAAAACACAGCAACAACCTTCAATATTACCGCCCTGCCGATTTCAACGAAATGCTCAATACCAAAGACATTTTCAATGTACAGGCAAGTACCGAAGACGGCATAAAAATTAACTCCTGCGAAGGCAGCCCAATAGAAATTGCTCACCCGCCAGAACCAATCGCTGCCAAAAAGCAAGTTCTCGGAATAGGCGGCAAAAATCCTGCAGCCAGTTCAAAAATCTACAACATAAAAGGCAAACGCACCGCAAACGAAAAAATTCCAGCGGGCGTTTACATAGTTGAAGAAGAAAAAAACAACCTAAACGAGGTAAAACCATGAAATTGACTCTCTTTAAGGTATAATCTTTTGTCTTACATTCATAAATTTATATTCATATTTTTCATAGCGCCCGTTGCTAGCTTTGCGCTTCAATCGGAATTTGATGTTCATTACCGCCTCGGCGTCTCGGACCTCTCTCTCAGCCATGCGCCGGGCATCGCTTTTGCCGTCTATCCCTGGAATCATTTCGGTTTTTCCGCCGGCCTGGATTACTCCATAAGAACAAAGACAAATACCGGAGAACAGGCAGAAGTGAGCAGAACAATAATTGACCAGAACGGCGATAACATAGAATTCATTTACCGCTTTGACAAATACAGGGAAAAACTTTGGGCAAACACTTTTCAAATACCCATACTCCTTAAGCTGCGCTGGGATTACTTCTATTTTGCCGCTGGTCTTAAAATTGGCCTTCCGCAAAACATGACCGCAGATTTCAGCTTTGACAATTTAAGAACCGAGGGTTGCATCACTGAATGGGCCGTATGCTTTGACGACCTGGCTGAAATGGGATTTGGAGTGCAAGAAGATAGCGCAATCACTACAAAAATCAAATCCAAGACCGTGTATATGCTCGCTGCGGAAAGCGGCGTAAAAATAAAATTCAGCAACAGTTTTGCAATTGCGCTTGGAGCCTATGCGGATTATTCCATCAACAAAGGATTTAAAAGAGACTTGCCGGCCGCTGTGGAATGGGTGGAAATTTCCGAAGAAAAAGCTGAAATCAAAACAAATGACAACTGGAAATCCTGGCAGCCCTGGAGTTTTGGCGGAGACGCAAAGCTCGTATTCTCCACTTCAAATACCATGGTCACAACAGGCTTAAGCATTTTGATTTTTGATATAATAGTAGCAATAATGATGTTCAGGTGAATATGATAGATGATATTATAGAAGAGACCAGAGAAGAAATAATACGAACTATCCGCGAAGAAAGTTCCGCTGCCGCCATAAGCAAAATTGGTTCCATGGGCACAATCTGTTCGCTTATAATTTTAATCCTTGTTGCTGCGGCCGCCATTCTCACCCGTTTTTTGCATATTGAGCATATAGCTCTTAACCTTATCACAAAATATGGCCCAGGCATTGCCGGTGCGTTCGGCATGGTTTCTTCGGGAGCCACATATTACGGCTGGTTCCGCATTTTGCGCGGCAAAAAAAAGTTGAAGCTAAAAGAAGAAGGCACAGGCGAAGCTCAGAATAAGTTCGCAGATTTCATACAATCATTGCCAGATTTGATAGGTTCTTTTTTCAACAATATGGTTTCGCAGGCCTCCACCGTCGCACTGGGCGCAGCCGTGGCCGTAAGCACGGTGGCTTATGTACCAGCAGTTAACAAAGTATTCAACAGAGTTGTAGATTCCGCCGAAAAAACGATTTCAAGCAAGATAAAGCGATCAATGCAAATGAGCGGTACTCAAACGGACGGTATTCAAACTGCAGGAACGCAAAACATAATCGGAAAATTGAATTTACGCAGCGGCACAGGCAAAAAAGAACAAGCCATTGTGAACCTTATAAGCGAAGGGCGCATAATCTCGCGCATCTACGCAGACTCAGACGGAAACTACGCTTTTTACAACTTGCCCCCAGGCAATTATTCCGTAAATGTACAACTAGCAGGTTACGAAGAAACCTCCCGCGCAGATGGCACAATTGAACTTTCACCAATAAAAAACGCAGAAGAAAAAACCGTTAAAATAGCGGAGCCAAAGAAATCTTTAGCACAGCCTAAATCTCCCTTGCAAAAAGAGAAACCTCTGCCGCCTATGCCAGAGCCGCCCAAGCCAGAGCCCGAATCGGAATCTAAACAGGAATCCAAGCAAAAGCCCAAACCGGAACCTGTTGCTCGCCCAAATGCGGCAAAACAGTCCGGCTTCTTTGTGGGAGCCGGTTCCGAGCTGAACAACAATTCTCCCAGAAAAGGTTCCACGGCAATGGCTGGCAACGTTGTGCTGGGATATGACTTGAGCAAAAGCTTCGCATTGGGCGTGAATACCATATACAGCTACGATATGGATGCCACAAGCACTTTGGAATCCAAGATTCTGCTCCGCTATTACTTCCCGGTTATGAGTTCTTTTTTGCAAGCCGAAGGCGGCGGAGCCATGTCTGCAATCGACGGCAAAAACTCTTTAGCCCCTCAGGGAGGCTTGACTGCCGGTTTGCGGCTTGAAATAGAGAAAAACTGGTATCTAGAACCCACGCTGCGAGGCGGCTATCCTTTCGTTTTGGGAACAGGGCTAACTTTGGGAAAAAGTTTTAAATAATGTTCTAATTTTCTATATTATCTCCGAAACCAATAGGAGATTTTTTCATGAAAAGATGTTTTATAGCAGTTGTTTTAGCTGCATTTGGCATTGTAAACGCAGAAGCCGTTGCACATGCACCGGCAGCGCACGCAGCAGAACCCGTAGCAGCACCAGAAGCTCCTACACACGAAGCCCCAGTTGCAGCAGTGAATGCAGTTGAGCCAGCAGCTCAAGCTTCAGAAGCACAGCCTCTAGCAGAAGCTCCTGTTATGCAGCCAGTTGCAGATACCAACACAGTTGTTTTGCTCGTTCCGGAACAACCTAAGAAAAAGAAAAACAGAGGCTCCCGCACTCCTAAAAACGACTTTGCCGTAGTTGATGTTCCCGCCAATTTTGAAATTCAAGGAAGAAAAGTCATGCCTCTTGATGCCAAAGACTGGGGCACTGCCAACTTGGACGAATGGTGGGGCAGAGCAAACCTAATGGTTTTAACAGAATCCGAAAATTTTGTCGGTAAATTGCATTTGCGCATGTATCCAGGCGATTTCAGCACAAAAAGAACGGCTCAGTGCCCTCTAAGCGAAGACGGTTACTCCTGCTCTAAAGAAGGCTATAGTCCAGAGAAAGTTGACCTGTTCCAGCTCTACGAAGCATGGGCATGGCACAGAGGCGATTACATCAATGTAAAAATAGGACGCTGGGATAATACGGCTCGCTTTGGAAGCAAAACTTTTGGCGGCTATGTGGATGCCAAAAAAGACAAAGATATTCAAAACAGAGGATCCAACCGCAGAGAAAGAGGCTTTATGAGCACTTACGCTCCGGAAAACATGGTGCAATTCGGTTTGAATAACTTCTCCGAAAATCTGTCTTTAGACTTAGCGTTAATCAGCAGCGATCCTAATTTGAACAAAGGCGATTTGCGCGCCTACTTCACATTCAAAGACTTGGCAGGCATTGAAAACATGGAATTCGGCTTGGGATATCGCTCCAATGTGTTTGATGAAATTTTTAGCAAATATACGGATGTAACTCACACAATAGATTTGGGAATTCGCATGCCCATTCTAAAAGACGCCGGCACCGGCCTTTTGAAAAGCCTCTCGTTATTCTTGGAAACCGCTTTCATAGGCTTGGATGACCAAAAAGGCACGGCCATGCGCGCTGACGGCGGAGATGTCCCAAGCGAAAACAATCCAGCTTTTCCAGTGCTTGGCGGATTGGAAATAGCTCTTTACCGCGGTTTGGATAAAATCGTTATCGAAGCTGAATACGATGGCAAGCGCAGAAATCTTCTAGATAGAACCGAGAATGATGTCAGGGACATACAAGGTTCAATTTATGTCCAGAAAATCCTCAATGACCGTTTCATTCTTAACCTTGGCATGCAGAGCGAACACAACACAAAAGATTTCTCTTTTGCCGCTCGCTTGCAGGGAAAGATAAACTAAGGACTGAAGCCCTGGCCTATAGTGTAGTGGTAGCACCTCAGATTCTGACTCTGTTAGCCTAGGTTCGAGTCCTGGTAGGCCAATCCATGGATATTTACGATATTGCAATTTTGACTGCTGCAATTTTCTTGCAGCTTCTGGCTTTTGTTTATTCGCTTATACATCAGGTTTTGCCGAGCGATGCGCAAACTAAAGACACATTCAAAGAAGTCGTGTTTCAAGGCATTTACATTCCGTGCTTTGCATCATTCGCTCTTTTGGGAGCGCAGTTTGCAAGCGGATATTGGCAAGTTTGGTTTGTGGTACCGATTATAATATACTTTGTGGACATCTTTGTTCCCAAAATTCTTGCAGCGATGTTTCCAGAAACCCTTTTGAAGTTTTGCTTAAAATCTTATAGCATTCTCAAATACATTTTTTTGCCAAGCGCAAAGCTCTCGCTTTTTTTGCAAAATGTTCTGTTTAAAATTTTAGGCTACGACAGAAGGCTCGCTTTTTTATCCGAGTCCATGCAAGAAGCCATAAGAAACAACGATTCCCCGGAAGCTTTGGAAGAAGAAGAAAAACAGATGATAAGGAACATCTTTGTTTTTTCAGACACCCCTGTGCGGGAGATTATGACGCCCAGAGTCGAGATGAGCGCCATAGATGTTCAAACTTCGCTCCCGGATGTAATAAATCTTCTGAACAACGAAAGGCACAGCCGCTTGCCGGTTTATTCGGGTTCCATAGACAATATAATAGGCATTCTCTCAAACAGGGAATTTTTGGAGTGGTACACGGAAAGGCCGCACGAAGTCTTTAATTTGGAAAAGCTTGTACGCCCAGCAGTTTTTGTGCCAACAGGAAAAAAGATAGACACGCTTTTGCATGAGCTAAGAGAGAGCAACAATCATTTGGCTATTGTCGTGGATGAGTATGGCGGCACTGCAGGCTTGGCGACCATGGAAGACATTTTGGAAGAGATAGTTGGCGAAATAAAAGACGAAGACGATTCGGAAGAAGACATGGGTTTTGTGAAGCTTCCTTCCGGGCAATATATGCTGGATCCGTTAATTTCTCTTTCCGATTTGGAAGAGCATTTAGGAATTCATTTTACCATAGAAGAAGACGAGCACATAGAAACTCTTTCCGGTCTTATACAGCATACTCTGGGGTCTTTGCCCAAAACCGGTACAAGCGTTGAGATTCAAGGGTATCTGTTCAAGATAAAAAAGATGGAAGGCATTAAGATGGAAGAGATTATCCTGGAGAACGCTATTAATCCCAGTTAATGCTAGGCGGCGGGTCTTTCAGGTCTTTGTTATTCTTGGCTTCTTCAAATTTTTGCCGTAAATATTCGGAACGGTTCTTTTCTTTTTCCCTAGCTTCGATCAATTTTCTCTCAAGTTCCGCTGGTTTATTTTTCTCTTGTTCCAAAAATTCTTCCAGACTCCCCTTCTTTTTGCGCTCCCTGTGAGCCACAACTTCTTTGGCAGAGGTATCTATAACCAAAACATTATTACAACACGGACATATAACTTCAATGTTAGGCATTTTAAGAATGTAGTAAATTCTTTTTTCTATATTCCTTAATGTTGAAAAAACTTGTCACCATAATACTTGCTTTAATAGCCTTGCTCGCAGGCTTCTATGCTCTTATGCGCTTTGCAGGGCTTGACCCTGATAAATTCCTTCCGCAATCTTCAAGCAAAGCGGAAATCTATGGAACTCCTGATCCAGAAAAACTGCAGCAATTATACGATTCTCTGGAAACCATAAATTTTGTGCTGCGCAGAGAAACAAACGAAAGATCGCAGAAAAACCTCAAGGAAACCCAGAAAAACCTTTGGGAACGCATTCTATTGACCAGAAACGCCATTGCCAAAGCGGAAGCCCCTAAAACCATAAAAGAGGAAGAAACCGACTTGGTAGATTCTTTAATAAAAGGAATTTCCATTACCGCTGGCATACTGCTCGTAATAATCATATTCTTGATAATAAAAATCACGCGTCGCTCCAAAGAAGTTGAAAAGGTTACCGAAAGATTAATGGAATTGCAAACAGAACCAGCAGCGCCGCCGCCCCTATCTGGCGTGGACCCAACTTTGTTCAATCGCTTTCAGAGGGCTCCGCTCCCGGAAGTTAGACCTGCGGAAATGCCAGCAGAGCGAGAGCCTCAACCAGAGCCTCCCAAACTTAGAAAAACCGCAAAGCAAAGAATAACCGAAGCTGTTCAAGGAATGAAAGCCGCGCTCGATTCATTGCGCGGATACAGCACCAAAAAAACGCAAGCCGTTAACACGGGACCTATTGCCGCAACCGGAAAAATGACCAAGACAAATATCCGAGTTCCAAGCCCGAACAACACAAGCATTACCTATCCGCAAGCGGATGAAACAAACTTTGACCGCAGATCCAGGGAAAAAAAGCAGATTCTGGATTACGCAAGGCAAGCTCGCCAGCCAAGCGAAATTGCGAAATGGCTGAGCCTTCCTCGCGATTATGTTGAAACTATTATTCGCCTGGCCAGAGAAAGAGGCGAGTTATAATTGAGAATTGACGCGCTTATACGTTTGGCATTTGCCGGCGAAGTGCCGCCCGAACAAAATGCAAAAGAACAGGAGTCAAAAAATAACTCTCAACTCTCAACTCTCAACTCTCAACTTATAGAGAAAGTCTCCGTTCAGCTCAACGCAGAAAAATTGAAATTAATAGATGAAATTTCACGCTTGATTTTGGAATTAAAAAAGGAGTTCCCGGAGCTTGCAAGGAATTTGGAAAAAGCGAGAGAGCACTTCTCCGCAAATCAAGAGAACATCCCTGCAAAAAAAATATTAAACCTGTTCAGCACAATTCAGCAAAATCTGAGCGAAAAAACCGTTGTTGCAGAAACTATAAGAAATCTCGTTGGAGAAGCGGTAAAAATTTTGCAGCCTAAGCTCAGCATGGAAATCCCGCAAGAAACCAAGCTGATTTTGGTTCTTTCAAAAAATGACTTTGAAGCTGCAAACACAATTATAAAAAACATAACCTCAACGCCAACGCAAACCTCAACACCGACACCAACGTCAACGCCGACATCAGCACCAACGCCTACGCCTGTGCAACAGCAAACGCCAATGCCAACGCCAATGCAACAGCCGCAGCAAATTCCAGTACAGCCATTGCCACAGCAAACAATACCGCAACAAATCGTGCCGCAAGTTGCTCCGCCGCCGCCGCAACAAACATTCCAAGCAATTCTCAACACTTTGCAAGAGTTTAAGGAGCTGGGCATTCCAAAAGAATTGCAACGTACTCCACTGAAAGAACTGGAAACTATGGTTTTGCAGAAAACTGGAATTGAAATTCCAAAGGATTTGGTTAAAAATTTATCTATAGCATTTGGAGAAAAACCGGTATTCGCTGAAATTATAATTGCTCCGGTACCACAAAAAGAACAAGCCCAGCAGCAACCGCAAATAATTCCGCAACAACCACAAGTCATCCAACAACAGCCGCAAATAATACCACAACAACTACAAGCAGTCCCACAACAACCACAAATAATTCCACAACAGCCACAAATCGTTCCGCAACAACCGCAAGTCATCCAACAACAACCGCAAATAAATCCACAGCAACCACAAATCATTCCGCAACAACCACAAGTTATCCCACAACAGCCGCAAGCCATTCCGCAACAACCGCAAATAATTCCGCAACAGCCACAAATAATACCACAGCAGCCACAAGCCATTCCACAGCAGCCACTAATCATACCGCAGCAACCGCAAGTCATTCAGCAACAGCCGCAAATCACGCAGCAGCAACCGCAAATAATTCCGCAACAGCCGCAAGTTGCAGTTCAAATATATGAGATTCCATTGCCAAAAAATTTTCCGCTGGAAAAAATTTTGCCCATAGACTTGCCTGCAAAAGAATTGCCTCCAAAAATAGAGTTAGCTTTTTCTCTTTATCAAATACCGGAGAATAAAATCTCGGAGAAACCCGAACAGCCAAAAGCTATTTTGCAACCATGGCCGGCAAGCGTATCCATACCTCAAACGGAAAGGAATTTTTGGATAAAAACGGATTTGCCATTCACTCCGCAAACATTGAATATCAGGGAAATGGTCTTATCTTTTAACAGCGGAAAATTGCCGGAAAATCCGGAAATTGTCAGGTCGTTTGCAAGCGCATTCCACGAAGTTTCCATGCAAACCGAGCAAGGTTCAAGCATACCCAAAGAACAGGTGAATCTATTATGGCGCGCAGTTAACAATATGCCTGTAAATTTGCCATTGCCAATGCAGATTACGCACACTTTTTTGAAATATCAACCGCAGGGAAACTACGAGGGCGAATTGTTCAAAAGTTTGCCGGAGCCTGTTAAAAAAGAATTATTGCAGGAATTGCCCAAGGAAAAAACTTTGCAACCTGAAATCTTGCAAAAAGCAGTTGAACGGATTTTGGAAAAAGCGCCCGAAGAAACGCGGCCTGTGCTGCAAAATTTAAAAGAGCAAATCCAATGGACTCGCGTTGACCAAGACACTCGCGTGCAAAGCGACAGGGATAACATATTTTACTTTATGCACGAAGGAGAGTTGCAAAAAGGCAGGCTGAAAGTAAAAGACGAACGCAAGGGAAATTCAAAAAACAAGCAAGATTCTCAAATTACTTTTTCAATAGACACCAAGGTAAAAAATCTGGGCAATGTGCATGTGGATTTAACTTTGAGCAAAGGCATTTTGAACATCCGAATGCAAGACGAAGTTGGAACAGCCAGCGATGCGGTAAATGAGGAAAGAGGAATGTTAGCAAAAGAATTGGCAGACTTAGGGATTTCGCTGGGAGAGCTTGTTTACGGCAAAACTCCGAAGATTCAGATTGTGAAAGTAGCTGAGAAAACGGAAAAAAGCACCGGCGGGTTGGATGTTAAGGCGTAGCCTTATGGCAAATTCCAGACACAGGGCACAATTCGCATGGAAAAATTCTCTGACAGAAATACGAATTTTCATCCACAGGCTCGGCGAAGAATTGCAAAGCGTGGCAAGCTAAAGCGGGATTCTTGGGAAACAATTCTTTGTAAAGAGAATTCACAGCTCTCAATTTTTCTTTTGGAGTTTCGTCTCTATCGTAAATGTTTGTTTGAATAAGCCATCGCTTTGCGCCGGCAGAAGCCGGCAATGGCGGCAAAGCTCCGGCTCCCATTGCAGAAAAAGAAACCAAGCGATGCAAAAAAAGCAGAATTTTGGGACGAAGCGGACTGTGTTTGCCCATAAAAAAAATCTCGCTGCATTCTCGCCAAAGATCGGATGGGCAGTGATTTTTTGCCCATAAATCAAGGCGACTCTGCCTAATGCGAGCAAATCTGCCCACGCTCCAAATTATGCCGGCTGCTTGCGAAACGAGGCTCCAATCCCTGAGCTTGCACTTAGAAATCACGCTTGAAACCAAAGCTTCGGTGGGAGCTGGCAGCTCTGCAACATCCTTGATTTCTTTTTGCAATTCAAACAGAAATTTCTGCAACTGCGCCAAGTTTATTCCCTGCTGCAAAGCGCATCCCAAAAGAAGCCAGTTTATTTTCGCAGGCAAAGCTTCCGCTCTATCCGCAGCTTCCACAATAGGGTCTTTCAACTGCGAAGCTTTTAAAATCCACTCAGTCACACAGCAATCCGAATCTTAAACCCAGAGTTGAAATTTTCATTGAATCTATTTTCAGCCTTTCGCAAAGAGACCGAATCCAGTAGAGCCCGCATATAATCACATCTCCCCTGCCGTGCTCCAAACCAGGTATTGCATTTCTGAGCTCTTTGGACAGATTGCTCAATTGTATTATAATTCGCTCAATATCTGCGGTGAAAATAGTTTGCCCTTCAAGAGCATCCGCATCGAATTGCTTTATTTCTTTAGCGAGCATTCCAAGAGCAACAGCCGTTCCTCCCACAAAATATGTATCTTTTTTTGCAAATGGTTTTAAATTAATGCTTTTAAAATATTCCTTAGCCCATTTTCTGTATTCCGGACCCGGTATGGCGCCCATTCTTTTTGAAAGTTCAAGGGCTCCTACAGGCACGCTCAGAAAGTTTTTTCCGGTTGAAAATTCCGTTGAGCCTCCGCCCACATCTACAGCCAGAATATCCTGCCCATAAACCTTAGAAACGGCTTTGTAAGAAAGCGCAGCTTCTTCTTCTCCGCTTATTATGCGTGGTTTTATCCAAAGAATTTTCTCCGCTCTTTGCAAAATCTCATCCTGATTTTCAGCATTTCGCATAGCCTGAGTCATAGCGACCGCTTTAATCTCCGCTCCGAGCGAGTGCGCCAAGCTTCTGAAATTGGAGAGAATTGCGTAAAGCTTTTCCATATCTTCGCCAAATCGGCAGACTTCTATTTTCTGAACCAAAGCCTTTACATTGCCATTTTCTTTTTTTGCAACTAAAAGAATTGTGCTATGGCTGCCTATATCTATGGAAGCGATGTGCGGAAAAGCTGTGAACATGGAAGGAATTTAGAAAATTTGACAAAGTTTGCAAATATTCTGCTTAAAAATTCCAAAAAACGTCAACATATGTTTGCAAAATTGCAAATATTTATTTTTTTTGCACTTTTTTCTAAAATATTTATTATATTTGTATTATGCAGAAAAATAACATTAAAAAGCAGACTGAGGCAAAGCCTAAAAAGCTGTCAAAATGGGCTAAGTGGTGGCAAAAGCATCCCGAGGGCATAGGTTTGAAAATTTTAGATATGAGAGCCGTATTGAGGTGATATGAGATATTTAATTGATACGAATATATTCCTTTTTGCAATACAAGAAAGAGATAAACTCAATAAGGATGTTTTGAATATTATCACAGATTACGAAAATAAAATTTACATTAGCTCCGAAAGCCTAAAAGAAATCATTTTGTTATTACGAGCTAATAAAATTGAAGTACCAGCGTGGAAAACGACTATGGACATTTTCTCATCAGCAGAAGATTTCGGATTTACCGTTGATTATTTCAAAAGAGAACACATTCTTGCACTTGGTAAAATAGAGCCCGCTCCAGAACACAAAGATCCTTTTGACCACGCAATAATGGCACACGCAATAGCAAATAAAGTAACATTGATAAGCTCTGATACCAAAATGCAGGATTATACAAATCAAGGTTTAAAATTTATTTGGAATAGGTATAAATAACTGCAAAAAAGTTAGAAAAACGACAGAGAAAATTTCTATTTTAAGCAAAGGGGGTAATATGACCAAAGCAAAGTTTTTTCTCGCACTTGCAGGCTTAGCTCTTATCTTGGTATGCATTGCTAGTCTCAACTCCAATATACCGAGCAACAGCAACAACTTGCCAACTTACATTCCATCCGGAGACACCACTGCAATTTTCTTGAAAGGAACAACTGCAGAATTTGCTGGCAAGAATATCAAGATTACAAAAAGCTTCTATTACGGAACAATCGTTGAAATTACCGCAAGCGGAACTTATATCGTGCAAGGTTCGTTAAATCACGGCTTTATTTCCGTAGCTGAAAAAGGCCTCAATGTCAAGGTTATTTTGAATGGGGTAAATATAGTTAGCGGAAATCATGCCGCATTGATAAGCTTGGAAAAATCCAATGTAACTGTAGTGCTAGCAGAAAATACAACCAATTATCTGTCTGACGGCAAGGAAGGTTCTACTAAATACTACCATACATACAAGAACAAAAAACATCCCAATGCTACCATGCTGGTACGTGGCTATTTGACAATCAAAGGCTCTGGAAAACTTATTGTGGCTAGCAAACAGCACAATGGAATTAGAAGCCGTGCCAATCTAAAAATTGAAGATGGAGATATAGAAATAAATGCCGCAAAAAATGCCGTTAGAGGCAATGACGCAATAACAATTTCTGGAGGAACATTCAAACTTACAAGCGGAAACGATGCAATTCACGCTGCTGCTACGCTGACTATCAACGATGGAACTTTTGCCATTTCCACCGGAGACGATGCTATCCGTGCCCAAAAACGTTTGATAATCAACGGCGGAAATATAAACATAACAAAATGCTACGAAGGGCTTGAAGCGCACGATATAGAGTTGAACGGCGGTGTTGTGAAAATAAAATCCTTAGATGACGGTATCAACATTTCAGGCGGTTGGAGAATTGATGACACAGAAGAGATTATAGACGGAACGCTTACCATTACCGGCGGTGAATATCATATAGAATCGGAGGGAGACGCTGTGGATTCCAACGGGCATATTTATATGTCCGGCGGAAAACTTGTTGCATTCGGGCCAACCGATACCAGCAGCACAGACCGTTCCATAGACTTTGACCGTACTTTCATAGTGACTGGCGGCTCCATAATCGGTCTAGGCTATACAACAGATAAAATGAAAGCTCCCAATCCATCCGATTCTTCTCAATACGCTTTTCTCGCTGAATTTGACAGAGTACCGGCAGGTACGCTTATAAGCGTATCGTCTGATTCTGGCACGGAAGTGCTGAGCATCAAGACTTTGGGCATAACGAGAAGCCTGCTTGCGAGCAACTCGCTTCTTGACAAGGGAACATATAGAATTTCAGCAGACGGCGCTGTTGTGAAGAGTTTTACTATATTTTGAACCTGTGCGTTTATCATTTTTTCTTATATTGCTTTTAGCTGCCGCTCTGCATGCAGTGCCTATTAGAGGCGTTGCTGTGGAAGAAACTACAGATAGACCTATTCCTTATGCAAGTATCACATATATCTCCGGCAAAGCTTTGGGGCAATGCGATGATAAAGGAAGATTTGAGTTAGATCTGGAAAGCAGAAATGCTATTCTGGTCTTTAAGAAAAACGGTTTTGACAGCACAATTGTGGAAATGCAGGATTACGCAGATTTGCTGGACATTGTGGTTAGCCTGCGCTCGGATGCCAGGCATTTGGGAAGCGCTACGGTTATAGGCGGAGGCAGCGATGCCGCTTGGCAAAATCCAAAAGTCGTTTCCGTGCAAAAGTTGGAAGATGCAGCCGGGCTTCGCTTTGATTTAACCGAGCATTTGAGCCAAATGCCTGGAATGTCTGGGCAAGCGGATTTTTCAAGCAATCTCTTTTACGATGGTAGCCGTGCAGAAGAAATAGCTTACCACCTGGGCCAACTCAGAGTTCCGAATATGCGGCATTTGGATATAGGTTTTCCGGGGAATTTATCTGTTATAAATCCGCATGCAGTCAAGAACATAAATATCAGCGAGCATTACGGTATGAACCCATTCAGCCAGGGACTTGCGGGCGCAATTCAGTTCGAGCCAAGAGATGCCGATGAGTTTAGCGCCAATATTTCACTGGGAACAACCCTAAGAGAAATTTACATGGAAGCACCGCACTTCGCAGTTAGCGCAAGATATTTAGATCCATCCATGCTGAAAAACATGGGCGAAAAATTTTTCACAGAATTCAGAAAAAATGATGCCAACAGCGATGCTCGAGAGGGGGAATCAAATTCATTTACTCTTTCTTCAATGGATCTTTACGCAAGAGTTTTCGGACGAGATTCCAGTCACAATGCATGGGCAGTGACAGGGCTTTATGCAAGCGATAAATACTCTATCCGCCAAAACGACTCGGAAATAATACAGGGTTCGCAGGTTTACGGTTTGGCTTCTGCCGAATATAAAACTTTTGAGGGAATAAACTTCCATGTAGGATTTGTTTCGCAAAAAACATCCGATACTTTAAAAGATACTCTTTCATTTAGAGAGTGCAAGGCAGTCATCATCAACTATTGCGACAATAACTTCATAGATGGTCAAGAAAAATCGCACTTTACCGCAAGCACCGGGCTTTCCTGGGAACAAACCGAAAATCTTGGCTTTGCCCTTTTATACGATTTTCACAGCCTTGATTCATTGAAAGACAATGTGGGTCAAGCTACTGCCTATTACAAAATTGGAAGAAGCACTCTCGGAGCCGGAGGAGTTTATTCGTTTCATTCTGAACAAGTTATGCCGATTGCATCCTTTGACACAGAAAAGGAAATAAAAAAAGATTTGACTATTTTCGGCAATACGGCCTGGCGCTCCGATTGGCATGAAGGCGAATTGAACAGCGGCGCAGCTTTAAAAGCCGGCACAAGGTTTGCATCCGGTGGTTTAAAAGCATCTGCTTATGGATTTGGCCGCTATTATCCCAGCCCTATTCTGCCTGTTCCATTAGCTTTTGAACGATACAAAGAATTGCAAGAAGTTGATTTTGGATGGGTAAGTGGGGCACAAATTACCTTTGAATATCGCACTTTGCACAGAATTGCATTTCAAAGCAACATTTCAAGAGTTTACGGAGAATATGAACTTCCAAACGGCCATTCCCTGCCCTGGCAGGCTAACTCGCATTTAGACATGGTTTCTCATTTGAGAATTTATCCCGGAAGCGATTCCCTTATTTCATTTATAGTAAGTCACCGTGCAGCATTGAACAGACCTCTTTACGAATGGTTCATAGACCAAAAAAATGAAGAAAGACAAATTAAGCATACGGGCGAAACAACTTCTCTTTTCCGCACTGATATTCGCTTGAATTTAGACTTAAAATCAAAAACAAAATTCTTTTTCCTTGAAAATGTTCGTTTTTTTGTTGAAGCGGATAATATATTCTCTACGCTGGATGTAAAAGCTCTTCGTTTTTTGGGAAGTGATAACGGAAGAGAACGCTCCGTTGCAGTGCATAACTGGAACAACAATTTAGAGACATTTGATATGATGCCGTTTATGGCAAAGGGAATGGGATTTTATTTGCAATTCGGCGTGGAGGGCAATTTTGGAATTTGACAAATATTTAAGAGCCCAAGGCGAATTGGGCGGTTTTGAAATCGTGTTGAACGAACCGATTCGCCGTACGGACTCGCCCAAGCCAATTGAACCCATCATAACCAAGCCTGTTATAGCCAAGCCCGTTGTAACCAAACCGCAAAATCAAAACAACGATTCTCTATGGCAAAATGCAACCGATATAAAAGATTTTTACAGCGCGTTGCAACAACATTCAATTTACACAAAATCCATGCGACCTTTGAGTTTTTATGTTCCTAAAGAAATCAACGCCAATGCGCAGTTTTTTTTGATTTTCCATTCTCCGCAAGAAATAACTGCGGCGGCCAAAAATGTTTTAGACAGATTGTTCAATAAATTAAATATAGATTTGAACGCTTGCGCAATTTCTTTCTTTTTTAAATGCAATGAAGCTGCAATGCCCAGAGAAAAACCTGTTCTAAAAGATATGCTTTATAAGGAAATAGAATTTATAAACCCGGAAAAGATAATCTTTTTCAGGGAAACAAACTCCAATATAAATATAGACGGCTCTCCAATAACACTTTCAGGAAAACCGGCAATAACGCTATATTCTCTTTTGGAAATGGCAGGCAGCAACGATAAAATCAAGGGCACATGGACCGCGCTGCAACAGAGCGCATGGTTTTCTCCAAATATTTTCCAGGCACAGAAGTGATTGCAGCCATAGCTTCTTCTTGAGTGAAAGCATTTGGATATCGCCTGAACAGAGTTTTTACTTGCTCCATCAAATCCAAAGATTCCGCAGAAGCCAAGCTATCCGTGGCAATGCAAATATCAACTCCGCTTTTTTTCCACATCTCAAAATCCGGATCTTTATGCCCAAACCACTCGTGGCTCTGCGGGCAATGCACAAGCGCAATATCATTATTAGCCATAAAATGCAAATCGCTTTCGGTCAAAAAATTACCGTGAATAATAAACCCGTTCTTAACAAGCTCCGGCTCATCCTTAAATATATCCAAAAAATCGCTAAACCTGTCGCTCTCATCAAACTCCGCCAAGTGAATGCTCCAGGGAATGCCCGCTTTAACGCAAGACTTTACAGATTGCTTAATAAGTTCTGGAGGAGTCGCATAAAGAGAATGAGGAGTACAAGGCTCAGGCATTGGTTGCTTGATTACTTCGTGCATAGCGATGAAGTGGAGAGTGGAGAGTGGAGAGTGGAGAGTTGGTTCTGATATTTGATTTCCGACGTCGTAAACGAAAGCGGTTGAGAGTTCTAAGCCTTTTCTGTAACTCGCTTGATAGTCTTCTTTTGTCCAGGTTGCAACTTGTTTGCGAAGCTCGGTTAGCCACTCAAAAAATGGTTTATTGCGCGGAAGTTTGCCTGCGAGGTTTGTCAATTCTAAATGGCAATGTGCGTTTATGAGCGGCATTTTAAGAATATCCATTTTCTAATGTCATCCATATTTTCGCCATTCGGGTATTTTTTTGCAAGCCGCACTCCACGCCACAAAATAAAGGCCAGAATTGCAGCTTCATAGATAAGGCTAAGCACAAAAAAGATAAAATGAAAAATTCCGGTTTTAAAAATGACTTCGCCTTTTGCGCTCCAGTCTCCGTTTTCATCTTCCCAGTTGGGAAAGTAGCAACCGCCAGACATTCCCATAGCCACCGCATCGCAAAACGGGTCGTATAATGTGCCTTTAATTTCAAGTTTTTCAATGCTTATTTTGAAAAGCTTTCTTGTTTTGTTAAACAATTTTTTGCACACTCGCCAAATTCGCTGTTCAACATTGGGGTAAAAAAGCGTTTGAAACAATAATTTTTCAAAATCCGGTTGATTATCGGTTTCCTCAAAAGACACGGCCCCGGCTTTGCTCGGATCTTTTTTTATTTCTTCAGCGGCAGCTTCATCAAAACGCCATATTTCCCACTTCCAAAAACGCAATCTCAATTTACGCTCTGTTTTGGAAATGGCAAAGGCAAATCTAAGCTTCATTTCGCGTATTCGTCCGCTTTATCCTTTATCGTTTGAATTAACTCTTTGAAAGACTTAGTTTCCAGAATGCTTTTGAATTGGTCCTGGTAGTTGCGGGTGGTGGATAGGTCATCTATTACCAAATCCCAAACACGCCATGAATTGCCGGTTTTGTCCATTTTATAAACCATCAGCATATCTTTGCCTTTGTCCCAGGAATGTATGGAAACCCAAACTTCTTCATTATTCTTTCTGTACTTGGGCTCTTCGTAAATTGTGGAATCCGGCGGGGTAAATTTTGTGGTTTTGAATTTATGCGTGCTGGAATTTTCAATCATCCGCTGAAATTCCTTGATAAACTCCGCTTTAGCTGCAGCAGAGGCAGTATCCCAAGTTTTTTTGGGCAAGCTGCGTTCAGCCATTTTTGCAAAGTCAAAAAGACCGCTGCTCAAGAATTTGATTCTCTCAATATCTTTGGGAGTGTGAGTCTTCTTTTTGAGTTCCTTCTGCAACTCCGCATCATTTTGTTTCAGCAAGGTTACGGGGTCTTGTTGAGCAAAAGCAAACGATGCGCTCAGGAGAAGGGCGAGAGTTAATATTTTTTTCATGAGGGATAATATAGAAATTCCCGCCGCCACGAGTTATGGAAAGAAGCTCCGTTGTATAGCGGGTCAGTTTGCTGAGCGGCGCGTTTGCGTAAAAGCGGTGCTTTTTGCCATCTCCATCGCTGTTTATAATCTTTGCGCCTCTGGAAAGCAAATCGTTAGCAACCGTGCCGGCAAATTCAACCGGGCATTGAACGGTCAAATCAACCCAAGGCTCGCAGATATCCACAGCGCTTGGCTCCACCAGCATTTTAGCAGCGTCAAAGCAAGCCTTCTTTACAACCGAAGGATTAGCCTCCCCCGAAATTTCCAGCTTATGCAAAACAAACTTAACCCCATGCAGAGCGCCTTTGCCCAAAACCCCAGCCTCGCAAAACTCGGCCAAAGCCTCCTGCATCTCAGGCGTAAATTCACCTTCCAATTCGTAATGCTCACACTTCTGCGCAGAAAGCGAAACCCTAACGCTAGTCTCTCCTATTTGGCAAAAATTCTCAACAGGCTCCAAATCTTTTGCAAGCACTTCCCTAATCTCCACGGTAGGCTCCCCAGCCTTGACCTCGCAACGAAATTCTCTTTTGAGTCTGGACAAAATAAAATCAAACTGCACCGCTCCCATCGCATGCAAAGTCCATGAACCATCGCTTTGATTCTCCGTTATTTTCACAGAATGGTCCATGCGAGCGATGCTTTTCAGAGCCTCATTCGTAGCCTCCCAATCCTCGCTTTTCAGGCATTCAATTCTCATTTGCAAAAGCGGCGAATACTCAGCGATTTTCTTATACGGCATACCCTGCACAGCGTAAATATCTCCGCAAAAAATTTCAGAGACTTCGCTCAAACGCTGAGCGTGTATGCGGTAAAATTTGAAATCCTTTGGATTTTTTACATTTTTATAGCTCTTAAAAATCGCAACTTCGCCAACACCGGCAAACGAACGATAGCGTATTATTTGCCCAGCTTCTTTGTTTTTTATAGGTTCTGGTTTAAGGAAAAAGGATAGGCCATTCAACAGCGACCTAACGCCGATATTTTGTTTTGCGGAACCTGCGTAGCATAAGATGTGCGAGCCCCTGTAAAACAATTTTTGCAACCCGGCAAGCAAGTCTGCATTTTCAATTTTTTCGTTGGCTAGGAGTTTTGAGAGAAGTTTGTCATCTGCCAAAGAGGCTGCATCGCAAGCCTCTTTGCGGCAATTTTCCATTTCGTTTTTTCCCGTTGCAAAATCAATTACTTCTTCCTTGCCTTCTGCATTGTGGCTTAAAAACGTCCCGCTCAAAACATCCCACACTCCTTCATTTTGCACAGGCCAGTTCATAAGCACAGGACTAACTCCGAATTGGTCTTCTATTTCCCAAAAACTCTCTTCCAGTCTCGCTTCGGGTAAATCGGTTTTGTTGAAAAATATAATGCAGGGTTTGTTCAAGGATTTCAGTTTTTCCCAAGCGGCAAAAGTCTGCGGCTGTATTCCGTCCACAGCGGAGATTACCAAAACCACGCCGTCTGCGGCTTCCAGAGCAGTATCCGCTTCCATCCCAAAATCAATGTGACCAGGAGCGTCTATTAAATTCCACCAAATATCCCGCCATACAAAATTTGAAATACCCGCTTCTATGGTTATGCCCTTAGCTTTTTCCTCAAACAGATAATCCATAGTGGCAAGACCGTCTTCCACATTTCCAGCCCGCAAAATTTTGCCGGAAGCCCACAAAATACGCTCTGAAAGCGTTGTTTTGCCGGCATCTATATGCGCAAGAATAGCGATGTTGCGAATTTCCACTAATGCACCCCGTCTTCTATTTTTTCAAACTTCCTGTCATTGTACCAATCTTGAATTTTCTGCAAAACATCCTGCGAAAAATTCGGCTCGTTGTCTAAAATCCTGTTTGCTGTATTTATTGTTTTCTCTATCAAATGCTTATCTTCAACCCAATCAAACAAGCGCAGAATCCAAGCGCCGCTCTGTTCCGAACCCTCCAGATTTCCAGCTCCCCTGTTTTGCAAATCCATCTCCGCAATTTCAAAACCGTCATCCGTTTGCGAAAATTCTTTTAATCTCTCATCTTCTTCGCATAGCAAAAAACACCAAGCCTGCTCATCGCCTCGCCCTACCCTGCCACGCAACTGATGCAATTGGGCAAGCCCAAAACATTCCGGCCTGTCTATTACCATTAAGTTTGCCTCCGGCACATTAACGCCAACTTCTATCACCGTTGTGCAAACGAGCAAAGAAATTTCTCCTTTTGCAAAAGCATTTAAATTAGCATCACGCTCCGTTTCCAGCATTTGCCCATGAACAACAGCTATTTTCCAATCGCTTTTAAATTTTTTCAATTCTTCATAAATATTACCCACACTCTTCGCTTCCCCAAATTCATCTTCCTGAACCCTGCTGACAACCCAATAACAACGACTGCTGTGATTATATAGATAATTTTTCATATCTTCGCGTTTTTGCTCTTTAACCAATTTTGTTATAACCGGTTTTCTCCCAGGCGGTTTCTCGCGCAAAATTATCGCTTCCAAATCCCCGTAAAAAGTCATCGCCAAGCTGCGAGGAATAGGCGTCGCGCTCATAACGAGCAAATCCGGTCTGTCGCCCTTTGCAAGCAAGGCTTCTCTCTGCCGCACTCCAAAGCGATGCTGTTCATCAATAATAACAAAACCCAAATTGCAAAACTCAACATCTTTGGAAAACAAGGCATGAGTTCCAACAACAGCGTTGATTTCACCGCTTTTTAAACCCGCCAAAACATCCCTGCGTTCTGCCGCTGTCATAGCACCAACGAGCAAAGCGAGTTTCAAACCAACGCTTTCAAAAATTTTCCCTGCGCTTGCAAAATGCTGTCTCGCTAAAATATCCGTAGGCACCATGCAAGCCGCCTGCCCTCCTGTTCCGCAAATTCCAATCATGGCAAGCACAGCAATCACAGTTTTTCCGCTGCCCACATCGCCTTGCAAAAGAGCGTGAAATTGACGGCTGCTCTCAAGCCCGTTTGCAACTTGTTCCAAAACCTGGCTTTGCCCAGCGGTCAAGGCAAATGGCAGATTGTTCCTTGCAAAATTCATTTTTTCGGAATTCAATTTTCTGGCTATCCCAGAGTTGGCAAGCAGTTTGCGCCGCCTAGCCATTCTCAAACAGAACGGCAAAAGCATTAAAATTTTATTTGCCTGTTTAGCTTTATAAGCATCTTCCACAGTTTGCGGATTATGCAGACTTTTAAATATTTCCATAAGCGGACGCAAGTTTAAAAACGATAGTAATTCAGGGGGACAAACGTGCTCATTAGGCTCTAAAATCAGCCGCAAGTCTTTTTCCAAAAGCGGTTTTATAAATTTAGCCCAATCCTTAAATCCTGCTCTTACCGGATAAATGCATCTTATGCTGCTAACATACCTTTCTTCTTTTTTAATTTCAAAATCTTCTAACTGCAATTTGCCGTATTTGCTAATCTTCGCTTGACCTATAGCCACCCTGCGCATCCCTTCTTTTAACCATGATTGCGAGCTATGATCTACGTTCCAGTAAATAAGTTCCACAATGCCGCTATCATCTCTAAGATGCACAACAAGTCTGTATTTTCTGCCCTTGAAAGGTATCATAGCAGTTTTGACAATTTCCCCTTCCACAACAACCCAGTCATTAATTTTAATGTCTTTTATTTTCGTGATTTGCGTTTCATCCAGCCATCTTCTTGGTATATGTTGCAACAAATCCCAAGGCGTATCTATGCCGATTTCTTTTAATGTAGCTAAGGTTTTCGGACCAAGCTTTGGAATAGAGGTGAGAAGCACAAGGGTAAAAATAGAAAATACGTTCAAAATTGCATTCTGTTATCCAGTAATGTAAATTTTGACCCTTATATGGAGGCTTTGTGATATGTATGGCTAATAATTTCTATATTATCTTCATGCCCAACATTTTTGAATATCTTGGAATTATATTGTATTTCTACTCCAATGAGCATGAACCTATCCATGTTCATGGTAGGGCTGGAGAATTTGAGAGCAAAGCTGAATTTTACATAGTGGGCGGTAAAATAACGGAGATTAAAATAAAGGAAGTTGTTGGCAAGTTGCGGGTTTATGCTGATAAAGTTGTAGCTAAGTGGGTAGATTATTTTATTTATCATAAAGAAGTTTCATTTGAAAAGATAGAGGTTCGTTTATGAAAATAACTGTAGAATACGGCAAGACAGAACAGGCTCCTTTAAGGATTATTTCCGCTAAATATAAGAATAATTATGCTGTAGAATTAGTTTTTAACGATAATCGTAAAAGGTTGGTTAAATTTGGCTCTTTTTTAAAGAAAACTAAGCATCCTATTATTCGTAGTTATTTGAAAGAAGAGAAGTTTAAAAAATTTTACATAGATAGCGGAAATATTGCTTGGGGTAAAAATTGGGATTTGATTTTTCCCATAGAACAATTATATAACGGTAAAATTATATGATTTTGTGCCCCCCCCCCCCCCCCCCCCCCCCCCCCCCCCGCCGCAAAAATCGTGCCAATTTATTAGTTTTAACAAAAAAAATATTACGCAGGAACTATGTTCCGCAAAAAACTTATTTCATTTCAAATGGAGACAAAAAATGAACAGAACAAAATCAGTTCTCGCAGCGGCAAGTTTATTATTTGCCATATCGCTCACCCTTTCCTGCTCTGGCGATGGCGGGGGATCTCCTAGCGAAACTATCGGCACTACTACAAAGAAAGCGCAAATAAGTGGAGTTTCCCAAAAGGGACCATTCATTGAAGGCTCTACAGCCACGCTATACGAACTGAATGAAAAATTTGCCCAAACAGGCAGAAATTTCAGGGATATAATAGCAGACAACAAAGGAAGTTTCGAGATAAGAAACATAGAGCTTATCTCGCAATTCGCCATGCTTGAGGCTAGCGGCTATTACAGAAATGAGAACACGGGCAAAGTATCTGCCTCTCCGATAACTCTTTTCGCAATAGCAGATTTAAGGGAAAAAGACCAAGTGAATGTGAATATTCTAACGCATCTTGAATATTACCGAGTTCTTAATTTGGCGGAGAACGAAGGCAAGAGCGTCAAGGAAGCCAAGAAGCAGGCTCAACATGAGATATTTGCGGTATTTGGCATAAACGGCGACTCATTCAAAGACAGCGAGGATATGAGCATATTTGGCACAACCGAGAGCGATGCCGCTTTGCTGGCAATTTCCGTGCTATTGCAAAGCAATCTGGGCGAAGGCGAGTTTTCCCAGCGGTTGACGAATTTTAGCCAGGCTATTAGGAATGGCGGCTCTTGGAATGATGAAGAGGCGAAGACTGCCATTGCGGATTGGGCTTCGGGTGCGAATTTGTCAAGCATAAGAAGCAATATAACCGGCTGGGGTTTGGCTTCCGACGTTCCCGCTTTTGAAAAGTACGTTAGAGATTATTGGGCGGTTAATTACGGTCTTGGGGAATGCAATGCGGAATCTAAAGATGTTATGAAACAGAATGCCAATGCAAGCAGTTCTAAAAGAGCCAATCATTATATCTGCAACGGCAGCTATTGGGAATCAACATTGCCTACGCTTGTCTGTTCCAATTTTTCAGGCAAAGGCTATGATGGCATTGCAATTGATGAGCCAGTTTTGAGTTGCTCTGTCGGAGAGCTTTCAAACGCTTCTTATGCAAATGCGCCTGTTTGGGCTAATCCTGCAAAGGGAATGTACAATGTTCGCGCAACAGCTACTTGCGGAAGCGCAACGGGTTTAACGGTTAATTGTGGCAGCTTAAATGTAATTGACCAGCCAACGCTTTCTTGCAGCATGTTTAATTCTTCTGTGTTTGAGGGTGCAGGAATAGCTCAGCCATTTTTAACTTGCAGTGACGGTTCTATGCCTTTTGATGGTGTTTTGAAAGGTACTTTGCCGGACTGGAACAATCTTAAGCCAGGAGCTTATGCTGTGAGCGCGGAAGCAAATTGCGGAGTGGAGATTTTGAGTGCTAATTGTGGCTCTTTGGAGGTTAAGCCAGTTGAGCTAACTTGTAGTACAATGCCTACTTCTGCATTTGAGGGAGACAGAATAACTCCGCCTGCTTTGACTTGTAATAATTGGGATAATGCAACGAACCTAGTTTGGACAAATACTCCTACTTGGAACAATCCAGTGGCTGGAATATATAGCGATATAAGCGTAAGTGCAACTTGCGGCAATGCGACTAGAACAGCTAATTGCAATGGTCCTTTAACGGTTAAAGTTCCCTGCTCGGCTAACAACAATACAGAAACGCAGTATTGCTCAGAGAGAGTTATGAAGGAATATGGCTATGTTACCTACGGTGGGCAAACCTATAAAACTGTTGTTATAGGAACGCAAACCTGGATGGCTGAGAATTTGAATTACAATGTTGAGAGCAGTGTATGTTATGACAATGACCCAGCCCCAGCATGTAGACGCTCATACTATTGTTATGACAATGACCCAGCCAATTGCGAAATATATGGACGCTTATACGATTGGACCACAGCTATGAACGGAGCGTCAGGTTCTTATGCTAACCCAAGCGGAGTTCGAGGTATTTGCCCCGAAGGTTGGCATTTACCAAGTCGCGCGGAATGGAATGTTTTGATTGATTATGTTGACAGCCGCGACGAATGGGGCAATAGAAGTTGGAATTCTGAAACAAAATTGAAAGCAACGAATGGTTGGAATAATTACTGGAGCGATGTCTCCAATAAATACGAATCATGGAATGGCACAGATGATTTTGGTTTTTCTGCTCTTCCTAGCGGCAATAGTCCTACGACAGGTATTGGTATGATGGCTCTTTATCTGAATACTGCACCTTTGGCTGATGGTGCTTGCAATTCTGTATTTGCGATTAATAATGTTTTGGGGTATTCTTGCGATGGCGGCGGGTCAATACGTTGCGTGAAGAACTAGATGAAACCTACCGCTAGCATGAGCAAGCGGTGAATAAAAGAATTTGCACCGAGTGGTGCTAACCTTGTCAAAACCGTGTTCCCAAGTTTTGGCAAGAGGTAAATAAAACAAGGGAAAACAACCAGCCCAATAATATTGGGCACGGAGGCGTTTATGAAAAATGCAAACACGCAAAATGAAAATGAAGAACATCAATTACATAGAGCTTTGGGCAATGTGTTAAGTGGATTTAAAAAAACTCCAGAGATAGAAATTATTCTTGCTCCGGAATGCAGTGATGTTAAATGCAAGAATCAGCAAAAGATATCTCTGTTTATTAATGAACTTGAAAACGAAGAAGTAAAAAATCAAAAAGATTCAAACAGGAAGAAAAGTCGCAAAACGGCAATATGTAATGTGGACGCAATGATAATTAAAGATGAGAAAATAAGAATAATAATTGAGATAGAAGAAAAGACAGCTAAAAATCCAACACAAATATGCGGTAAATATTTAACATCCAATTTAGCGGAATATTACGCAAACAAAGGAAAAAATGGAAGAGAGATTGATATTAAAAAATCAAGTGTTCTTTTTATACAAATAGTTGATACAAAATCTTTTGATGCGGAAAAATCGTCAAAATCAAAACAATTTGACAATATTGAAAAAGCAATAAATAATTTGATTCAAGTTGCAAAAACTGCGAGATTAGAATATGGTTGTATAAAGGAGTATAAATTAATCAAAATTGATGGAAAACTATTAAGTAAAGATAATGATAAATTATTTGAAAAATTCAAAAATATAATAGAATCTGAAATAAATAGGGCGCAATAAATTGTAAGCCTAATACCGCAAATCCTAAAATCCTGGCACATCCCTAGATTCAGGATTAAGCTGGTAATTTTGATTCAGACAAAAAGAAATGCTTTGTGCAACGCAACCAATGTAGAGACGGATAATTACCCGTCTCTACTCTATTCCAAATATTTTAGCCAAACCATTTTTAACAAATAAAATTTCTTCATCGTAGCAGTTGTCGCAAATTTTGCGACAACTGAAAATACTAATTTTTTCAGTTTTTTTGCAAAAAATGTAAACACTTGTTTGCAAAATTAAGGATTGCCCTTGACAAAGCGGAAAACTTTTCTATATTTACAATTGAGTCTTATTGGAGGTATATCTTATGGCAGTTAAAGTTAAACCAGTGCAAGCGACTGTTATTCGCGACAAAAATATTATCCGGCAGGTTATAGCCGAAGTTCGTAGAACGCCAAGTTCGAAAAAATTGGCAGAATTTGAGAAAAATGATAAACTTATTATGAGTATGATGAGATAATATGGATAATCATACTTTAATTACTCCCGAAAATGGACTGAAATATTTCTTTTTTGAAAATTTCTCTGACAAAAACCAATTATCGGAATTTAATTGCTCAATTGAAGAATATAACGAGTATTTAAAAATAGATGCTTTACGTTCTCAAAAAGATCATATAGCATTCACACTATTATTACGAGAAAAAGAAACCGATAAGCTTATAGCCTATATGTCTTTGATAGCTGATGCAATAAAGTTATCCATTGCTGAAAAATCTTTACATTCTTTGGACTATCCATTCAAAACCATTCCCGCAATGAAGGTAGCTAAACTTGCAACAAATAATAAATTCCGAGAAAAATATAAAGGTATAGGTTCTTTTATGCTTTATTCAGCTTGCACTATGGCTCGCGAATGTAATAAAAAATATATGGCTAGTCGCTTTCTTACCGTAGATGCCGACATAGAACACGATGCAAATATTTTGAATTTTTATGAAAAAAACAAATTCTTCGTAAATGAAGAATTATATACCAGAAATCGCAAAACTGTCAGTATGCGAAAAGATATTTATTCGTAAAAGAGCCTCGGGAGGAACATCGCTTCCAACTATTTTCCGAAAAAAACCGCCTTTACCACAAAAAACCTTGACAATTACGCAAAAATTTGCTAAATTTAACCCATTCTAGGGGTTATAGCTCAGTTGGTAGAGCATCACGCTGGCAGCGTGAGGGTCAGGAGTTCGAATCTCCTTAGCTCCATTTTCTAAATTCCCATTCATGCTAGGCCTCACTCCATTAAAACAATTGCCTCGCCCAATGCAGGTTATTCTGCTGCTAAACGCAGCAGTTTTCCTGATTTCATTTGTTAATCCTAGATATTTGTTTTGGCATGGAGCCTTCTTCCCAAGCCAGGCTCACGAGCTCTGGCGCTTTTTAAGCTACGCATTCGTGCACATGGATTTTATGCATATCCTTTTTAATATGCTCATGTTCTGGATGTTCGCTACAGACGTTTGCAAAACGCTCGGCGAAAGAAATTTTACAGCGCTTTACCTGATAGCTGCCGTGTTTGCAAGCGTGTTCAGCCTCTTTCTCTATTCAATAGGTGTCATGGACCCGCATCCCATAATAGGAGCCTCAGGCGCACTCTTCGGAGTTATGGCCGCATACGCATTCCTATTCCCGGAACGAGTTATACTGATGTTCTTTATAGTGCCCATGAAAATAAAACACGCAATATGGATATTCATAGCCATAGACCTGTTTATGGCCAATAGCGGAGACGGCATAGCTCATTACACGCATCTGGGCGGAGTATTTGCAGGGTTCCTGTTTATGCTGGCTTGGTCCAGGCCAAAACGGCAAGAGCAAAAAACTCAGCAACCTCAGCAAAAATACGAATACAGACCTCTGGAAGGCGAACTGCACAGCGGTCCCGCCAATGCGAAAGAAGAAAAACTAAATGAAATTTTGGAAAAAATAAACCGTAACGGCTTGCATTCACTTAATCAGGAGGAACGTGACTACCTCCAATGGTTTGGACAACAAAACAAAAGGAGAAGTTAAAATGAAAAGAGTAGTTGGAGTTGGCGCAGCTTTGGTGGATTTGATAGCTTCGGTTAGCGAAGAATGGATAGTCCGGCAAAAAAAGACAAAAGGCGGAATGAACCTCATGAATTGGGGCGAAATAGGACGCATTTTAGGCAATATCGAACGCGTGGAAACAGTTCCCGGCGGTTCTGCAAGCAATACCATGATAGGCTTGTCCAGGCTCGGCGGCCTGGCACGCTTTATATGCAAGGTTGGCAATGACGACCTGGGCGATGTCTATTCGCTAAGTCTCTACCGCAACATGGTGGAAGGCTATATACGCAAAAGCTCAACCCCAACAGGGCGAGTGATCTCAGCCGTAACACCGGATGCCCAGCGCACCATGTTCACTTACACGGGAGCCTCAGCCGAGCTTCTGCCTTCGGAAATCGGCGATGCGCCTTTTAGCAACGCTGATATACTATATCTGGAAGGATATCTGGCATACAATCCATCGCTGCTTTTGCACTGCGCCAGCGTGGCAAAGAACATCGGCTTGGAAGTTGCTTTGGATTGCGGTTCTTTTGGCGTTATACAGGATTGCCGCTTTATAATAGACAAGATGGTAGAAGACCATAGCATCGATATTTTAATAGCAAACGAAGACGAAGCCCGTATTCTGACAAGCGTGGAAGAAGAACTGGCTTGCATGGAAATGGCTAAGATAGCTAAGATTGCGATCGTTAAAGTTGGCAAAAAAGGTTCCATAATCTGCGAAAAAGACAAAGTCTTGAAAGTAGGCACGCCTAATGTCAAAGCTCTGGACACCACCGGAGCCGGAGACCTATGGGCATCAGGCTTCCTGTACGGTTACTCAAATGGCTGGCCTCTTGAGAAATGCGCTGAGCTGGCCTCGGCAACCGCTTCGGAAGTGATTCAGGTTCTGGGTCCCATCATTCCGGATGCCGGCTATGAGAGGCTGATCCAAATTCGAGATAAGTTGGCAAAATCGTAATTTAAATTTTTACTATATTAGGCTTTGTTATGCAAAAAAGAACGGTTTTTATACTCGTCGCTGCATTGTCTTCTGTCTTGTGCTTTGCGCAAGACAGCACTGCATCCGATTCTCCTACTGGCGTTTTATCCATACATAGCTTTACGCCCGCAGGAGTGTGGATTAATGGACAGGCCGTAGGCAACACTCCATTTTCAATGGATGTTCCCGCAGGCTGGGCTGTTTATTCCATACGAGCTACCGGATACTGGACAGAGACTTTTATCGCCAAAATTGTGCATGGCGAAAAAATATCGCAAGAATTGCAATTGAAAAAATATGGATTGCCGCCAAGCGAAATGCCCGATATATCGCACATAAACGATTTGAGAACGCTTGAGCTCCTGTATGATAGCCTTTCCAAAGAAGCGCCAACGATTGTCTCGGATTCTATTTGCCTGGCTGTTTTTGCCGCAGATTATCCTCTGCCAATTTCCCCGCCAAGCCCGCTGAACATGGATTCCGAGGAATACCGCCATTATTACCAAATTTACATGGACGAAAGACAGGTATCTTTTAACGAATGGTATGCCAGTTGTACCAGTCCAGGGCAAAAGCTGAACATGGTTGTAGATCGCATAAACATGCTTGGAACAATGCAGCTTAACGGTTTTGTTCCAGTAGCAAGCGCAAAATTTGAAAAAACTGACGAACATGGTTTAAAAGGCAACCTGGAACTTCATTTTCTCTCGCCGGATGGCCGTGCAGACGTTGTTTGGAGAGGAGCCTGGGAAAATGATTTTTTAACGGGCGAAACGCTGGCAAAAGCTTTGACCGCAGAAGCAGTTTCTGCGCTAGCCTTTTTGACAACCAAGAACCAAACCCTGTGGCTCCCCATTGAAGGCGGATATTCAAGGCATTTTTACAAATATTATGACCTCAGCATATCTTGGAACGGCTTGCTGTTTCCAATGAAAGGCCAATTTATTTTGCCAGAAAGGCTAGCAAACTTAGCTCCAAAAGATTCTCTGCCGCAACCGCCAGTTGCAGAAGAGCCTGCGCCAGGCAAAGCGTTCCTTGCAAAAATTCCTGCAGGCAGATTAAAGTATAAAGGCAAAGAAATGCAAATAAGGTCCTTTAACATAAACACCGCCGTGATAGACCAAGGTTTATACAAAGCCAAATGCGGGAAAAAAGATTTTAAAAAAATCAAAGGCGATTCGCTTCCTGCGCACAGCGTCACTTGGAAAGAAGCCAACAGTTGCTGCATTGCGCTTGGAGGCGAACTTCCAACGGAAGCTGAATGGGAATATGCTGCCAGAGCAGGCTCTCCGTTAAAACAGGTGTGGCCAAATAACGCAAACCCAAAAGACTATGCCATATTCGAAGGCAAAAAACCTGTTGCCTCAGGTAGCAAAAAGCCCAACGGCTGGGGACTTTACGATATGTTCGGCAATGTTGCCGAATGGGTTAAAGATGACGGATTTTGGTTTGGCAAATACAAATACCTGAAAGGCGGAAGCTGGAAATCCAAAGCAAAAGATTTGAGCTTTGAAAACAAAGAAGAAGAAGATGCTCGGTATTGGGGAACGCACACCGGATTTAGATGCGTGTTCAGACCTTAGCTGAGCTTATCCCTAAAACTATTGTAAGAGAATTCTCTAACAAGATGGAATTTGCCGTTTTTCCAAATTCCTATTGAGGGGTGCTTCACTCCGTTGAAGAAAGTTGTTTTTACCATTGTATAATGAATCATATCTGCAAAAATTATCTTGGAGCCTACTTCCAAAGGTTTGTCAAACGAATAATCTCCGGCAATATCTCCAGCCAGGCAAGAATTGCCCGCCAAGCGGTATGTGTATTTTTTAATTCCAAGCATGGCGCTATCAAGTATAGCGGGGCGGTAAGGCATTTCCAGGCAATCCGGCATGTGCGCTGTTATTGACACATCCAGAATGGCAATGTTTATTTCATTGCGAACAATATCCAAAACCGTGGAAACAAGTTCTCCAGTTTGCCAACCAACGGCTTCGCCGGGTTCCAAAATAATTTCAATTCCAGGGTATCTTTTGTGAAACTTTTTCAAAATGTCTATGAGTTTTTTAACATCGTATTCCGCTCTGGTTATGTGATGTCCTCCGCCAAAATTTATCCATTTCATCTTTGGAATCCATTCTCCAAAGTTCGCTTCCACCCTATCCAGCACGGCTTCCAGAGCATCTGTATCCTGTTCGCAGAGCGCATGGAAATGCAAGCCCTCAATGCCATCTAAAAGCATTGGCTTAAATTCTTTTCTTGTAACCCCAAGGCGGCTGTAACGACCAGCCGGATTGTACATATCCACGCCAACAGTTGAAAATTCCGGATTTATTCTTATCCCTGCGCTAACCTTTTTTTTCAAAGTTTCTTTTTTGAACATTTCCCACTGCGAAAAACTGTTGAAAGTTATATGGCTGGCTCGTCTTAAAATTTGGCTAAATTCATCTTTTCTGTATGCGGGAGCGCACACATGTATTTCTTTGCCCATTTTGTGGCTTGCGAGCAAAACTTCATTTAAACTGCTGGCCGTGGCTCCGCTCAAATATTTCGAAACCAACGGGAAAGTTTTCCAAAAGCTAAATCCTTTCAATGCACATATAACTTTGGCATTTCCCTCTTTTTGCACCTTATTCAAAATTTCAAGATTGTATTTAAGCCTGCTCTCTTCAAGCACGTAGCAAGGCGAAGGAACTGCGGAATAGTTTATCATAGATCATCTAGCTTTATGTAAGTATTCTGCGCTGTTGGCGGGGAATCTATGGCTTTTTTTATGGAATTTATAATAATTGCTACAGCTCCAACATCGCGCACAAAATCCACGTTGTTTACATCTATTATCAAAACCGGGCTTGTTTTGCAATGAAAGAAATAGCGATCGTACAGAGTTGTTAATCTGTGCAGATAATCCTTGGTTATATATTTGCTGTTGACCCTGGGATAGAGAGTTTCTTCGCCCGCTCTTAAATAAACGACAAATTCCGGTTTTATTACGTTTTTTGTCGATTCCAAAAGAATATCTCGCATTTTTTGGTAGAGCTTCCATTCCTGTTCATCTTCTATGGTTAGTTCCGCAAAAATATCGTTTTTCTCAAATATAAAATCAGACACGTAAAGCTTGCGCTCCGCAAAAATATCAGGTTGGCTCAGGCTTTTTTGCAAAGCTTCGAATTGCCTATAGCGAGAAAGCATGAAAGCTATTTGCGTTTGAAATGCATATTTATTTTTATCTTCGTAAAATTGCTCCAGAAAAGGGTTAGGTTCCAACTCTTCACGAAAAGAATACATGGCTGGTTTGCCATACTCCTTTTCAAGAGCATCTATAAGCGCAGACTTTCCAACGCCTATCGGACCTTCTATTGCAATAAATGCTGATTCCATATTTGGGGGTAATATAGAAAATGCCTGGAACGAACCCTGGGTACCTTGGATATGAAGCCCTTATTTTTCTATATTTTTCTAAAAGAGGTTTAATTGGATCAGAAGATCTGGTATATGGAAACAAGCGAGCAGCGGAGAGGGCCTTTCAGCATAAATGAACTATTGCAGAAAGGCTTGACTGGTGATTCGCACGTGTGGAAACCAGGGATGACAGACTGGCGGCGCGCAAGAGAAGTCCCCGAGATGTCCCTTGGCTTTGACTTGAACAAAATAAAGAATGAAATAGAAATAGATACCTACAAATTCATGACCGAAGAAAATGCCGATTTTCGCTTGCAAATTGAGCAATTGGAAAAGAGCTATGAGGATTTGCTCGACGAAAAATTTGGCATTAAGGCAATACTTAAAGACATGGAAGAGAAGGATGCCGAGCTTTGTTCGCAGGTTGATTCTTTGAAAAAGAATAACGAAGAGTCCTTTAATCTCAAGCTTGATCTTACGGTAAAACTAAAGGCTTTGGAAGATGAGAATGTTCAATTGCGCACAAAGCTCAAGCAGTTATTTACCAGACTAATCCCGCAATGGGAAGAGGCATAGACTTCAATCCTCCCTCATTATAGCCCTGTCTTGCAAAACATCTTTTCTAACCTTATCCGGAACTCCGGCCACGGTTTTCATAAGGAATTTTTCCGCTTTGTCAAAGTATATGTTTTTCAAATAAACATTTAAAAACATATGGCGCATATAATCGCGCTGCTCGCCGAGCATTCCTATCAAAAATAGATGGCGCAGCAAAAACTCGTCTGACTCCCTCAGCTCAAAATGCTCGCCCATCAAAGAAATCAGCTTTGCCGCCTCTTTATATTTCTTGCGTATTGCCAAATCCATAAACTCAAATTCCACAGCTACAGGAACAGGAAGCTCATCAGCCAAAAACATGACCTTCAACTCCGCATAAAGAGGAATGCTATCCCTCGCCTCCGTGAACGGAACCTTTGCAGACCACTTGCGATAATCGGTCCAAAAAGCAGCCCAGTTAAAATTCTCGCCCTTGTTTCTCAAAGACAACAGCAAATGATTTTCTAAATATAAATTCATGGGATCCTGAATTTGCAGACCTAAAGAATCTATAAACGCTTTTCTCGGCGCATAATCCGCAGAGTCCAAAAATTCCGGCCAGCAAACCTGGCAACTGTCAAAAGCAGACATAAAACCGACATGGGTGTTCACAAAACGCGCCTGCTCCGACTTGTTGTCCACAACGGGAATATATTCGCTGTTAGCCTCAACCATTTCAAGCACCGGCCTTATGCTGGAAGCATTAAACAGGAAATTCTGCTCGCCAAAGAAATACCACGGGAGATGAATTGTCTCAAATTCCTTTGCCAGCACAGGATCGGTCCTAAGCCTGTCTATATGCGCTTGCAATGCCGGTTCATCGCTTGCAATTATCACTATATCCGGTTCATCGTAAACCTTGTAAACGCTAACATGCTTAAATGATTCATCCAATGCCCTTATTATATGGAGCAAAAGCTCGTTGTTGAATTCATAAAGCTGAAGCCACTGCACAAGCTGGCCGCCCGGATTCATATAGCGTTTTATGTGGTGGTAAAACTCCAGGCTAAAAAGGCTCGCTACCCCGCTCACCCACGGATTAGACGGAACGCTGACAATCAAATCGTAGGAGCGGTTTTGCGTGTGGAAAAACGTGCGGGCATCGCCTATGTGCAAAAACATTCTTGGGTCGTCAAAGCTGCGATGATTGTAAGGGTAAAATCCAGCTTTTGCAAGCTTAACCATTTCCTCTTCTATTTCCACGCAGTCAAGCCGCTGCAAAAGAGGATCTGCCAAAAGATAATGTGAGCCCATTCCGCTACCAAGCCCTACCATTGCGGCAGTGTATGGCTTATCTCGCATTGCGATGGGAATAAATGCGGTTGCGCTTTGCGTCAATTCATCTCCGCTTATGGGTTTTGTGCGGTCAAAGGCAAGGCTGGCATCCGCTTTGCCATTTGTTTTCACATAGGCTCCGGCTGTGCTTTCGTGCAGGCTTATGGTAGCGGTTTTTCCGTTGCGAACCACTATGCTTTCTATTTCCGGCCCAACTCTGTATGAGCGAAATATGCCGCTCGTTATTCTGTGCGGATCAAAATCCACAAATAAACCTGGGACAAAAGCCAAAATGCAAACCGAGATAAATGCTATATTTTTTCTATAATTCGGGAAAAACTTAAAGAGAACAACCAAGCCCAAAGCCAAATCCAAAAATACGCCAATCAGCAATGCGCCTTTAAGCTGGAAAACAGGAATCAAAAAAAGCCCAGTGCCAACCGAACCCAAAATAGCGCCTATAGTATTCCATCCATAGACGCTGCCAACATAACCTTCAGAGCCTGTTTTCTTGATAAGCCAGTAAGTCAAAATGGGAAGAGTCATTCCGCAGAAGAAGCTAGTTGGAACCATCCACAAAACTGCAAGAGCATATTTGAAGAAACTCCAGAAAATATAACCCGTGGCAGTCTGGTTGAAAATCTGATGCGCCTCATTCATAGCGGTCCAGAACGGAATGTGGAAGTAAAGCGTGCAAACCGCAAAGAAAGCCATCATAATCTGAGCAAAAGCGAGAAGCTTGAGCGGTTCAAAATCCCTGGCCAAAAGTTTTCTGCAAGCGAGCCCGCCAAGCGCAAGTCCCAGAATAAACGCTGAGAGCATCTGGTCAAAGCTGTGAGACGAGCTGCCCATTAAAAGCGAGAGAAGCCGAATCCAAACGATTTCATATATGAACGACGTCATGCCGGTTATCGCAGCGAATAACAACCACAATTTTGGAGTTGAGAGTTGAGAGTTGGGAGTTGGGAGTTGTTCTTTTTGTGGTTCTATTTTTTGTTTTTTTCCTATTTGCCAGAAGAATAAGAACAGTATGAAATTAATCGCTGCTGCTATGCGCAGTGTGTTTGCATTTCCAAGGAATGGGATTAGAACATAGCTTGCAAATAATATTCCAAAGCAGGCTCCGAGGCAATTTGTAAAATAAAGAAGTGGGAGGGCGGTTTTTCCGCTATCGCCGTCTCGTCTTGAAAGGCCTGCAGCTATGAATGGGAATGTCATTCCCAAAAGAATCGCTACGGGAAGCGTTGAAGATGTGGCTATGACAATTTTTATCATTTCCGCATTTACAGTTCTGCTCCAGTCGGAATCGTAAAACAAGTTTGTCGCAAAGATATAGAGCGGGTGGTAAAATATTCCGCCTACGCAAATAAACAATTCAGTTATGGCATAAGCCATAAGCGGTCTTTTTATGCGACCGATAAGTTTGCCCGCTAAAAAACTTCCAATCGCAAGCCCGCCCATATATATGCAAAGCGTTAGAATTTGCCCATAGCTTGAGTGCCCCAAAAATAATTTCAGGTAGCGTGCCCAAGTGCCTTCGTATATTAAACCGGAAATTCCGGAAAGGGCAAATAGCAGATAGATTAAGATATTATTTGGCAAATTATTTTCCTGTTGGGAGATTTAACATAGGGATTTGCGTTGCGGTTAGTTTCAGCGATTTGCTTAAGTCTGGTATATCCATGCTCGCTCTGACTCTGGTGATTAAGCCTGTGCCGGAGCAGTAAAGCGAAATATTTTGAGAAACTATGCCTGCGTCTATTGCGCCTAATCTCTGCTTGTTGGCATCGTCGCCTGGAAGCTTGGAAATGTCTGCGACAAGCAGCACTATAATCGGAGCTGCAGCAAAAGCGGTTTGGCTGCCAGCGGCCATAGCTCGCAAGTCTGCATTTGCAACCAGATTTAGCGCATGGTTTTTTGCATCGTATAAATATGCACCGGTTTTTGCGAGAATATAAACATCCACTTCCTGAGCGTTAACTGCAGATGGAGCGGTGCGTTTGCCTTCGCTTGGCCTGTTGACTCCGTTTGCAGCCCACAGCAACTCGGAAATCTCCGCCAGGCTCAAATCCTTGGCTTTTTGGAAATCCTGTGCAGCGGCAGATTTTCTCAGCGAAAGAGCTTTCATTACTGAGTGGCCTTTATCTAAGCCAGGTTTTGGAAGTTCTATTTTTTGCCCGGACAACTGGGCAAAGGACAAAACGGCGGTTAGGGTGAGAATTGCGAGAAGTTTCATTGAGGCAATATAGAAAATAGAGAAAATTCCTCAAAGTTCTCAAACGAATAGTCTGGTTTCCACTCCAAAAGTTCGCTTGGCTTCCCAAAACCGCTTAACATAACCGCTACTTTTATGCCAGCGGCCCGTGCAGCGCCTATGTCTGGAACATCGTCTCCTACCATAAGCGTTTCGCTTGGATTCCATTTTGCGTCTTCTATTATTTTTAGAATCCCGGATGGGTGCGGTTTTTTTTCGGGAGCGGTATCGCCAGCCAAAATGCAAGCGAAATGTTTTTGCACATCAAATTTATTCAAAATTTTCAAAGTCTGTTCTATGGGCTTGTTTGTAAGCAGCGCCACTTTTCCGGAATTCTTTTCCAGAAATTCCAAAGCACACGGATAAGGTTTCACATTGTTCGTGCAAATCCCATCGTAATATTTCATAAAAAGTTCATAAACTTTTTCAAATTTATCTTTTCCGTTTTCGCCCAAACTCTTGATAACAAAATTCACCGACCCATTGCCAACAAAAGTCTTTATCATATCTTTGGTATAAGTAGGGTATCCAAGCTCCGAGAGTGCCTGGTTTATTGCAACTCCCAAATCATCAATTGTGTTCACCAATGTTCCGTCAAGGTCAAGGATATAGGTCATTTATCACATTCTCCACTTCTTTCAACGCATCTCCAATCTTCTCCGGCGTCTTTGTGCCGGCCTGTGCCAAGTTCGGCCTGCCTCCGCCTTTGCCGCCAGCGAGTTCTGCGAGCTTTTTAACTATATCGCCGGCCTTAACATTTTTCTTAACAAGCTCCGCATGAACCACCACCGCTATTGACGCAGAATTTGCAACAACCGCTATGCCATGCTCCGGCATTGTTTTCTGAGCGCCTTCCAGCAGCGCAGAAAATTCGCTGCCCTCTGCGCTCACTCGCAAAACCCAAACCGGAATATTTTTTACCAGCAAAGGATTCTTAAACATTTCCGCACTCTGCCCTTCCGCAATTTTCGCACGCAAATCCGCAACCAGCTTCTCACTCGCTTTCAACTGCTCGGAAAGTTGCGCAACTCGCCCTGCAACGCCATCCGTTTTAGAGCGGAACTGCTCCCGTAGCGAAGAAACCACAGCGGCTTCTTCCCTGAAACTCTCAATAGCATTAAACGCCGTGACAGCCTCAATCCTGCGAATCCCTGCGCTAATGCTGCTCTCAGACACAATGCGGAACACGCCTATTTCTCCGGTATTCTTCACATGCAAACCGCCGCAAAGCTCCTTGGAAAATTCACCCATAGAAACCACACGAACTTCTGCGCCGTATTTTTCTCCAAAAAGCGCCATAGCTCCGCTCTCTTTCGCCTGCTCAACAGACATAACCACAGTCGCTATTGGCAAACATTTTTGAATTTGCTCATTAACCAGATTTTCAATCTCCTTAATCTGCTCCAAAGTCAATGCAGAAAAAGCTGTAAAGTCAAAACGCAAATTTTCCGGACCAACTCTGGAACCTTGCTGCGTGATATGCTCACCGCCAACCTTGCGCAGCGCAGCCTGCAACAAATGCGTCGCAGAGTGATTTTTGCGAGTAGCACTACGCTCCGCTTCATTTGTCTGCGCAGTGAATTCCAAATCATTTATTTCACCGCTCACAATCTTTGCCCTGTGAATCCAAATATCATTTACTTTTACAGTATCAAAAATTTTCAACTCTGCTTTTGCATTTTTAAGTGTTCCGTGCTCTCCAACTTCGCCGCCCATCTCCGCATAAAAAGGAGTGCGATCCAAAACGATTGAAAGCAAACCCTTATCCTCTTTATAGCGCAAAACTTTTACCGTTGCACAGCTCGTTTCATAGCCTAAAAATTCCGTTGAGCCTTCTGCGAAAATTGTCCAGCCCTCGGAGCCAATTGCGCTGAGACCTTGCTTCTGCGCAGCTCTGGCACGCTCTTTTTGTTTTTCCATTTCAATTTCAAAACCGGCTTCATCTATCTGCAAACCTTTTTCTTCCGCTAAAATACGAGTCAAATCCGGTGGGAATCCGTAGGTATCGTAAAGAAGGAATACTTGCGCTCCCGGAATCTGTTTTCCATCGCTCGCCATTTTGTCAAATCTTTCCAACCCGGCATCCAGCGTTCTTATAAAGCGTTCTTCTTCCGAGCGAATAACCTCCGCAACAAAAGTTTCACGCTCCTTGATTTCAGGAAACGCTTCGCCCATGGACTGCGTGAGAGTTGGCATCAGTTTGTAAATAAACGGCTCTTTTTGGTTGAGCAATCGTGCATAGCGGCTTGCTCTGCGCAAAATTCTGCGAAGCACGTAGCCACGGCCATCGTTGCTGGGAAGTGCGCCGTCTGCGATTGCGAATGAAAGCGAGCGCAAGTGGTCTGCCGCAACACGGTGCGGCATTCCGCTTGAGTCTTGGCTGTATGGAACGCCGGAAATCTCTGCGATTTTGTTTATTATCGGAGCGAATACATCGGTATCGTAATTTGAGTCTTTGCCTTGCAGAATTGCGCACACACGCTCAAAGCCCATGCCTGTGTCCACATTTTTATTTTTGAGCGGCAACAGTTCGCCGCTTGATATGCGTTCAAACTGCATAAAAACATTGTTCCAGATTTCTATGTAGCGAGCGTTTGCACCGTTCACGCCTTCCACCGGATCTTGGAATGTAGCTTCTTGTGTTGCCAAGTCACCTTTGTCAAAGTGAATTTCCGAGCATGGCCCGCAAGGGCCTGTGTCGCCCATTTCCCAGAAGTTGCTTTTTTCGCCAAAACGCATTATGCGGTTATCGGGCAGCTTTGAAACATCTTTCCAAATTTGCCAAGCTTCATCGTCATCTTGATACACGGTTACAAATAATCTCTCTTTTGGCAGTTGCCAAACCTCGGTTAGAAGCTCCCAAGCCCAAGCTATTGCATCTTTTTTGTAGTAATCTCCAAAGCTCCAGTTGCCGAGCATTTCAAAAAAAGTGTGGTGGTATGTGTCACGGCCCACTTCGTCTAAATCGTTGTGTTTGCCGGATACTCGTATGCACTTTTGCGAGTTTGCCACCCGTTTGTAGTTGTTTGGGTTGTCGCCTAAGAAGCAGGCTTTGAACTGGTTCATGCCTGCGTTTATGAACATGAGCGTTGGGTCGTCTTGCGGAACAACAGGCGATGAGCGAACAAAGAGGTGTTCTTTGCTTTCAAAGAATTTTATAAACGAGTTGCGAATTTCGGTCGCTGTTTTTGGGACTTGTGGCATGGGGGTAAGGTAGAAAATCGTTACAACAAACAGCTAACACGAGCTCAGCTTCTTAATTCTTCTCAGAAAATAGGTTCTGGAATGCGCCCTTACTGTTATCCTCCAGCAAAGCGCGTTTCCAAAAAGGATAATGCACCAAAAACCGAATAGCAAAAACATTATCATCGGAAAAACGGCAAGAGAACCGTAAAAAAGAGACCACTTTGCAAACATGCTGGCCATCGCAAACATCATCGCCGTGAAAAAACCTAATATGGCTCCATAAGTAAACACTGTGGAAATAACAGCGGAAAGCCATCTCTCCTTTGTCTTTCCAATAAATGCTCTCCAAAAATTGCGCTCAGACGGAACATATGGCATATAGCAATACAACGCCCACAAGCTTGCCAGCGCAATTGATAGCAAAACCGTTGGGATGCTGAGATCAAGCAGCAATTCTCCGAATTTCCCAAAAGGCAGCTTCTGCGTCAAAATATTCGCCAAAATCTTCTGCATATAATGCAAAAATGCGCTGCAAGCACCTATCGCACCCGCAAACAAAAGCAAAAACGGAATGAATATAGCCGCTTTTTGCCCATATCCTCTAGTCTCATTTACTCCCCAAACTATGTTCATATTGCTTTCTATGGTATCTATGGCCAAAATAAAAGTTACCAGCAAGCCAATGCCGCCTATTACCCCCAAAGACCCCAAGCTTATCCCCTGAGCCTTAACCAGAAACGGCATAACATTATCCAGAATCAAGCTCGTCATGGCGTTAAGGTCAATGGTATCATCCCCAAAAGAAAGCAACTGCAGCACGTTATTTATATAAGGCAAAACTTTCTCCAGAATTTCCGGCAACAGAGCCGGCAAATGCGTTATGAACAGCTCGCCCACGCCAAGCGACAAGCTTATGGAAGTGAGCAAAATCATCAGCGGAACCGCTGCCAAAAGCGTGGTATAAGCGAGCGCCGTGGCTCGTATAGTGCAATGCTCAAGCAAAAATATGCGCAAGCTGTCATAGACTATGCGAACAGGTTGCGGCAGCTTGTTTGACAAAATATCAAGCTTATCCCAAAAATCAATATCCTTTGCGTTGCGCGACATCGGTTTGCGTAATGTAGAAATTTCTATATTCTATTCATGAAATTAGGCCTTACATTTGACGATGTGCTTCTAGTACCAGGGGCTTCGGAAGTTTTGCCAACGCAAAATACCTCATTGAAAACAGAGCTCGGAAAAATAAAGCTCAACATTCCTATTCTAAGCGCAGCCATGGACACGGTTTCCACCGCGCCGCTCGCAATTTCGCTCGCTTTGCAGGGCGGAATTTCAATTATACACAAAAACATGAGCATTGAGCTTCAGGCTGGCGAAGTTAGAAAGGTGAAAAGATGGCAGTCCGGCGTTGTGCTGGATCCTATAACCCTTGATGCAAATGAACCAGTTTCCAAAGCTTTTGAAATTTCCGCAAAGCAAAAAATCAGCGGTTTTCCGGTGCTTTCCAAAGGCAAACTCGTTGGCATAATCACAGGCAGAGACTTGCGCACGGTTACAGACCGAAGCATAAAACTAAAAGACGTGATGACAAAAAAGCTCATCACTGCCTCTCCCAAAATACCGCTCGCAAAGGCAAAAGAAATTCTGAACACAAACCGCATTGAAAAATTATTGCTAGTGGACAGCAATAATTATTTGAAAGGATTGATAACCCTAACAGACATTCTAAAAAGAGAGTTTAACCCCGAAGCTTGCCTGGATTCAAACGGGCAGCTTTGCGTTGGCGCAGCGGTTGGCACAGCGCCGGATACGCTGGAACGCGCTGCCGCTTTGGTAGAAGCCGGTGTTGATATGCTCGTGGTGGACACAGCTCACGGACATCATATAAATGTTCGCAATATGGTAAAAGCGCTCAAAAAAATATACCCGCATTTAACGCTTGTAGGCGGAAACGTGGCTTCTGCCGAAGCGGTCAAGGATTTGGCAAAGTGCGGCGCAGACGTTGTGAAGGTTGGCATTGGCCCTGGTTCAATATGCACCACGAGAGTTGTGGCCGGCGTTGGCGTTCCGCAGTTCACAGCGATTATGGAATGCGCAAAAGAAGCTGAAAAGCATGGAGTTGCCATAATTGGCGATGGCGGAATAAAAAATTCCGGCGATATTGCAAAAGCGCTCGCTGCAGGAGCCCATTCGGTTATGCTGGGCGGGCTTTTGGCCGGCACGGAAGAGAGCCCTGGCGAAATTATTCTGGCAGATGGCCGAACTTTCAAAAGCTATCGCGGAATGGGTTCTATAGGCGCCATGAAAGAAGGCTCTAAAGACCGCTATTTTCAAGCAGATGTCAAAAGCGACGAAGAATCCAAATTAGTTCCAGAGGGCATTGAAGGCAGAGTTCCATACAAAGGTCCGCTCAAAGATCTCATATACCAACTTACCGGCGGAATACGCGCGACTCTTGGGTATGTTGGAGCAAGAAATTTGGCTGAGCTCAGAGCAAAAGCCAACTTTGTGCAGCAAACCAGCGCTGGATTAAAGGAAAGTCACCCGCATGATGTAACGATAACAAAAGAATCCCCGAATTACAGGACTTAAAAATAGTTTTCTATATTAACCTTCTATGAAAATTTTAGAAGGTTGTTTAGACGGGCAAAATTTGAAAATTGCGATTGCAGTTTCTCGTTTTAATGAAACCGTCACAAAGTCCCTCTTAGAAGGGGCTTTTGTGCAATTGAAGAGATGCGCAGTTAACGAAAACGATATTACCGTTGCATGGGCGCCGGGAGCATTTGAGTTGCCGGGCTTGGCAACTCGCTTTGCCAAAAGCGAAAAATTTGATGCGATTATAGTTTTGGGCGCTGTTATACGCGGAGCAACTCCGCATTTTGACCATGTTTCAAATGCTGTGAATTCTGGCATTGCGCACTTGGCCAGAGAAGGAAAAATCCCTGTTATTTTCGGAGTGCTGACTACCGATACTGTTGAGCAGGCAATGGACAGAGCAGGCTTGAAATGCGGAAACAAGGGAGCAGACGCTGCTCTTGCCGCTGTTGAAATGGTAAATTTGTATAAAAGGATTTCTTAATGCCATCCGTTTCGCGCAGGCCCGCTCGGGTCTTTGCCATGCAACTTTTGTATGCTATGGAAATAACAGGCGAAGCTCCGGGCTATTGTTTGCCAGGCGTTTTGGAAAGCAATCCTATAAGCAGCGATATGCAGATATTCGGAATGAAACTCCTTGACGGAGTTTTGGAAAGAAAAGAGGAATTTCGCAATACATTTCTGGAAATAATTCCGGACTGGTCTCCAGAGCGTCTTTCCACTATAGACAAGATAATTTTGCAAATAGCGATGACAGAAATGCTAATCGCAGATACTCCGATAAAAGTGATTCTCTCCGAAGCCGTGCAAATTGCAAACAAATACTCGGACGAAGATTCTCCGTCCTTTGTGAACGGAGTGTTGCAAAATTTCGCAAAAATTAAAAAGATGCTTTAAATATATACAGCCCCTTTCGGGGCTTTGGTTATAGTGGGTTAATTAAGAAAAATGGGAATCTCATTCTCTACACAGAAAGCTCGTTTTACAATAGCACCACCGTCTGAAGCGCAATCAGTAGCTCTGCTATATCCCTTGCCTCCAATTTTGGAGCAGTCTTCTTCGTAACCGCCATAATAGCAATAGAAATCTTCATCTAGTGTACTTATTGGACACAAACTTACAGAAGCTCCGTAATCGGTTTGACACTTAGATGTGCTTGCTGTCAAATGACACTCATTAGTACTGCTCCACTGGCAAAATTGATCGTTCCTTTGACCGCATTTTGTTGCTACTTGGCCATATTCCGTATCGCATTCAGATGCCGTACTTATTGGATAGCAACCGCCACCGGATGTAGTCGGATAGCCAAAGTCACAAAACAGCTTTGGTTTTGGTGGTGGCGTGCATGATACAACCTGCGTTCCGCCCATGGAGGTGCATTCAGCAGCGGTAAGTACATCAGTGCAAATACCGTACTCGACGAGTTTACAATTTACTGTTTCTTCGCCGCCAGTAGTTCTGCTGCTGCTGGAGTTGTTGTTGCCTGGGTTGCCACCAACACTGCTGCTGGAATTGTTATTGCCTGGGTTGCCACCAACACTGCTGCTGGAATTGTTATTGCCTGGGTTGCCGCCGGAGCCGGGGCATGTTGCAACTACTGTGCCCGTGGACATTTGACATACTTGCGCTGATTGCACAGGTGTGCAAACATTCGCTATTTCGCAGTTTACAAATTGATCGCTGCCTTGACATGATTTAACGATGCTACCGGAGGCTGCGTCGCATGTTGCTTTATCTAGTACCGGAATACAAGATACTCCTCCTACTAAGCAAGCAAGAATGCTACTGCCGCCGCCGCTGTTGCTTGATGGAGTTGCTGTGCATTGTGTGGCTGGTGCGCCACCGGCGCTAGTGCATTGTTCAATTGAGGCGACTTCAATGCAAGTACCGTTGCTGAGGTTACAACCTACTGTTGAAGGGCCGCTGTCATCACTGGAACAAGCGGCGAAAAATAGAGCAACTATTGCTGCTAGAGCTACTACTGTAAGCATGGACTTTTTCATAATATTCTCCTATTTAACATTAAACCAAATATTAATATACATTTTTTTGTGGAAAAAATGAGAAAAAACGACAAAAGCCATTATTTAAACTATTTACAGCTTAAACTCCCCGCAAAAATCCTCGCCCTGCATATAAGTTCTCTTTAAAACCAGGTTTTTCGGCATTTCCCAGCGCAACCCTTTGCCAACCCTAAGCGGCGAAGTCCATAGCAAAAATTTGTTAAAACTGCCGGGAATTTCAAACAAATTTTTCGCAAGCTCTGCGCCAGCCTCAACCAAAATATGATGCATACCCTTTTCAGCGCACTGCGCAAGAATCAAACGCCAGTTCTCCTCAAAAGTCCCGCCGCTAAAATTGCTCCTGCTAAAAATAATCCTCTGCGGATTTGCACCCTTAACCTTCCTTACAGTTAACTGCGGATTATCGCTGCGAAATGTTCCTCCGCCAACAACAACTGCATCGCAAAAACTGCGCAACCTGTGAAGCGCAATCTGCGACTGCTCACCTGTAATTTTCAACGGAGTTTTATCATCGTTTGCAATAAACCCATCCATAGTCTGGGCTATTTTCAATGTGACAAACGGCATTTTATTTTGCACAAACCAAGCATAAGATTCATAAAAATCATCCACCAATCCATCTAAATTTTCTTTTACTGTTTCAATCCCAGCCTCATTCAATTTTTCAATTCCGCTCACCAAACCATTGGGATCCAAATATCCGTAATAAACTTTTTTTATTCCCGCTTTTATTATAGCATCCGTGCAAGGAGGCGTTCTCCCATAATGGCTGCACGGCTCCAAAGTTACATACAGCTCCGCATCTTTTGCATTCTCGCCGGCATTCTTCAAAGCGACAATTTCCGCATGGGCATTGCCTGGCTCCTGCGTATAACCCTCCCCTATCACCTTGCCATCTTTTGCAATAACGGCTCCAACCGCAGGATTAGGGCGGCAATTTTTTATAGCATAAGTGGCAAGTTCCAAAGCACGAAGCACTTGACTAAAGTAGAAAAACGAATTTTCTATTTTCTTCCAGTGTCTTCTCTCCTAGCAACCCTAGCCAGCAATTTTATTTTCGCCGTAATGCCTTCCACGCAAAGCGGAGAATTCTTGGCCGTTTCAAAACACGCTATAGATAAAATACAGGTAAACGAACAGCAATTCGGAGAAATACAAAGCTATCCGTTTCCAAAAGAATATTCGCTGGTCAATGATTTGGTTCCAGCTGCAATATGGTATTACGAAAATGGAAAACTTTATATGCCTTACTACGAAATTGAAAACGGGTATCACACAAAAAACGCTGGAACGGCAGAGTTTGCAAACGGAAAATTTAATTTAAAACTCGACACTTTAGAGCATAAAATACCAGATACAATCATGGTCAACGGCATAAAAGCTACCATAAATTCCACTGCAAAAATAGGGAACGAAACCTTTTACGCAGCGCTCGGAATAGAAAGCCATTACGGATTCTTGCTGAAAAACAACGTAGCTCAGAATAGATCGGAATTTGTGATTGCAGTTACGGACTTCCCCATAAACAGCAGCGTTCAAGGGCTTGCAGTCGCAACCTATGGAAACGGAATCTTGTTCTCCGCAGACACAGGCAAAACATGGAAAAACCTGATGAACCGAAGCCCCGTTGGCAACAATCTCAAAACGATCCGAGCAGTGCCCAGCGTTTTAAGAGGGCAAAGCGCAACATCCCTGATTGCATACAAAGTTTCAGAAAACTCAAAAATAACCATAGAAGTTTTTAGCTACGACATGAAAAAAATCCGCACAATAGTAAAAAATGCTCTGCGCCTGGCAGACCCAGTCCGCAGCTCAAACCCAAGCGAAGACATCTGGGACGGAAGAGACGATAGCGGCCGCCACGCCGCAATGGGCACATACTATATAAAAGTCAGCGACAACCACGGAAACACAGGCTGGACAAAAGCGATGAGCCTGGGAGGAAACTGATAGTGCGCTGGTTAATTTTAATTCTCGCCGTTTTTGCTTATGCAGAAAAGCAAGCGTCTCTGGGAAGCATGGACGCAGTAGCCGAGCGAATGGGAGCGGGCTCAAGAGAACTTGCCAAGGGAAACGCTGCTGCTGCAGATACATCAACTTTTTCCGCAGCGTACTGGAACCCCGGAATGTTGGCATTTAAGCGAGATTTGGCAATCGCTTTGCATGCAGAGAACCGCAGTTTAAACAGAGCCGGCGGTTCATTTGGAATTGAGGGAGCAACAGGAAACAGAATGGGCGTTGGAATGGCGATTCTGTTTAGAGGCGATACGGATTTTCTGCTCATAGACGAAGATGACAATGACCGGGGAACCGCTGCGCCATTTTTTATGCTGGGATATGCAGGGCTTGGATACAGGCTCAGCAAAGCAGACGGAATAGGAGTTTCGCTTTCCATAGCCTACGATCGGCTTGGGCTTGGCAGCGAATGGGGCGTTATGAACGAATATCAAAGCCCGCTTTCTATTGATGTTGGCTGGTTCAGATTCTGGAATGCGAAATGGCAAAGCGGTTTGCAAATTCGCAATCTGGGCCTAAACTCAAAACTCTCCGCTTCTTGGCGCAGAAATCCGAGCAGAGACAACTCGTTACCCAGCAGCGACGCTCTTCGTCCTAAGACTTTTGAAGTCGGAGCTACGCACAGAAACTTGCTCCTCAGCAAACCGGTTTCCGTTTCGCTTTCGCTTTTAAGCTATCAGGTAGCAGACACGCTTTTCGTTTTTGACCCAGACTGGCATATTTTCAAAAGCAGGTTTGGCTTTGAATGGAGAGCTATTGCAAACGGCGATTTGCGTTTTGGCATAGACGGGAAAAATCCATCCATAGGCTGGGGATACGGGTTTAATATTTCAGACAAAATTCTTTGGATAGACTACGCTTTTATATATGAATGGGAAGCGGACTTGCTAAACCCGCTCTCCCTGACGCTGAGGATGAGATTTTAAAATCCCCGCCACTGCGACCCTAAATAAGTCCCCACAATCTTCCCCTTCAGCTTCTTCCCCAAAAGCGGAGAATTGCACACCGAACCGGCAAAAGCGCTCTCCTTAACTTCCCACTCCAAATCAGGATTAAACAAAATCAGATTATCCGGCTTTTCCAAATTCAAAGTGCCTGCTCCAAACCACTTCAACAAACGCTCCGGATTGCCAGATGTTTTTTCAGAAGCGATTTGCCACAAAGCGGAAAGAGCGACTTCCAAAGATACTGCGCCCGGACTCGCATCCTCAAAAGTTGTTTGCTTGTCTTGTTTGCGAACAGGAAAATGATTGCAACTTATTGAATCTATCGTACCATCCAAAAGACCACTCCACAACGCGTTTCTATCTTCAGCGGTTCTCAGCGGAGAATTAAAACGATACTCAGAAGAAAGCTCCAAAAGCGAAGAATCATCATACAAAAGATGATAAAGACCAACATCGCACGAAACTTTTACGCCTAGCTGCTTTGCCTCCGAAATTAAAAAAAGACTTTTCCTGCAAGAAATTTCACGCAAATGCACAGGAACTCCAAACCAACCGGAAAACTCCAAAATCTGATAAACCGCTATTGTCTCCGCCTGCTCCGGAATGCCTTTGAACCCGATTGTATCCGAATGCAAACCCTCATTCGCAACGCCCATGCTGCACAAGCTCTGCTCAAGAGGATGAAAATAAAATGTTTTGCCTGTCACCTTTCCGTATTCAAAAACCATTCTCAAAAAACGCAAATTTCCCGGAAAAACTCCGCCGTCTCCAAACCCAACCGCTCCCGCATTCGCAAGCTCAAGCATCTCGCTTATGTTTTTATTCTCATTCGCTTTGCTGAACGATGCCAAAAGCGAAATATCCAAGTTTGACTTCTCGCAAATATGCTTAAAAGATACCAACTGCTGCAAATCGTCTATGGGATTAGCCTTGCTCTCGTAGAGACAACCGCAAAATCCGCCTCTTCGCATGGCTTCAAAACCATCGGCGTAGGAATAAACATCGTCTCTGATCGGTTCCTGGAAATCTGCGCCTATTGCAAAGAGGGCCGGAAGAGCAACGAGGTTTGAGCCATCTATTTCAACGGAAGGGCCGCTTCCCAAAGTAATGTCTTGTTTGTTTTGCCAAGCGTTGTTAGCAAAAGGTCGAACATTTTTTATCAGAATGGATTGTGTGGTCATTATGTACAATTTACAAAATTTTTCCGCCACTCCTCAATAGGAACGGCAGGAAATCCAGCCACCTTTGCCCCAGGCTTCACGCTCTTGGTAACTCCAGCTTTTGCAGCAACCACGCAGCCCTTGCCCAAAGTCAAATGCCCTGCAACCTGAGCGCCGCCTGCAAGCGTTATGTTATCTTCTGCTATAACAGAGCCGGCAAGCCCGGACTGCGAACAAAAAATCGCATTGTTGCCCACTATGCAATTATGCCCAATTTGCACAAAGCTATCCAATTTGCAATTATTTCCAAGCCTCGTAGCTTCCAAAAAACCAGCCGCTATAACAGAGTTCGGACCAATCTCGCAATTCTCCCCTATCACAACGCCGCCAAAATGAGGCACTTCAACCAGATCGTTGTAAAAACCGAAACCACGAGAGCCAACCACAACGCCTGAATGCAAAACAGTTCCCTTGCCCACAACGACATTCGGATAAAGATTAACGCCAGAATGCAAAACGCAGTTCTCCCCTATTTCCACGCCATCAGGAACAAAACAATTCTGGCTTATATGCGCAGATGGATGAATTTTGCTCGGAGCGAATTCCTTTTTGTTCAAAATTTTTGCACATTCAATTATAGCCTTGTAAGGACTTTCCACCCTTGCCAAAACCTTAGCCTCGCCAGCCCAACCACTGAAATCTTTGGGCACAAAAACCATCGCCGCCTTTGTTGTTCTAGCAGTGCCGTAAGCGGATTTTTCCACGCAAAAAGAAACATCGCTCTGAGTTGCAAAAGCCAAGGTTGCGCATTTGGCAATGCTGCCTTGAATATCGCAGGGTTCCAAAGTTGCACCCGTAAGTTCGGATAGTTGGGTAAAGGTGAGCATTTATCTGATGAATTTAGTAAATTACGCTTCATGCCCCAAACCTTGGAATGCACAATATCCTCCGTAGTCTTCGCAAATGAAAGGAGCGGTTTTACAGTTGCTCGCATAAAAAGAGATAAACTCAGCGAAACTGCGGCTGGGAATTTTCCGCCAGTTCACGCTGGGGAAAGAGTGCGCTTGACCGGAGACTGGGGAGAACATCCGAAATTTGGGAAGCAGTTTGTGGTTACAGGGTGCGAAATTTTGCAGCCGCAAGGCGAAAGCGGGTTGATTACGTATTTGGCTAGCGGAATTTTTGCAGGCGTTGGGGAAAAAACTGCGGAAAAACTTGTGGGAATTTTCGGAGAAGAATTGCCCAGCGTTTTGGATAAAGAACCAGGCAAATTGCGTGGAGCGGTTAGAGGATTAAGCGGAAAAAGACTGGAAAAATTTATAGACGATTGGAGCTTGCAACAGGAGAGCAGAAAAACTTTGCTGTTTCTTTACAAATTGGGATTCACAGGCGCAAAAGCCATGAGCGTTTGGAGCATATACAAAGGAAATACGGAAGATGTAGTCAATGAAAATCCTTACGCTTTGTGCGAAGAACCTTTTGCTTATAGCTTTGAAATAGCAGACAACGCCGCAAAAAAAATCGGGTTTGAAGAATGTGCAAATTTAAGACTGCGAGCTGCCATAGCGTATACTCTTAGAGAAGCAAAATACGATGGCGGCCACGCATTTATGCCAAAAGAAAATCTGCTGCAAAAAACAATGGAATTTTTGCGCATAATTCCATACGGCCCAGACGATGATATTTTTGACAATCTCTATGCATCGCTGAACGGATTGCAAAAAAACGGAAAAGTGCAAATTCAAAATGACAGGGTTTGGCTCCCTGAACTCTACGAAGCGGAAAAATTCATAGGAACTTTTATTCGGCAATCTTTTGAATTTGGAGAAAATATTTCGCATCTTGACGCAGATGCAAATTATGCAGCAAGTATGCAAGGAATAGAATACAGCCAAGAACAACTGCTAGCGATTAAAAATGCCGTTTCAAGCAATTTCTTTGTGATTACCGGAGGTCCTGGTACAGGCAAAACCACCATATTAAAAGGCATTCTGCATATTTTGAATTTGAAGAAAAAAAAAGTTATGCTCGCCGCGCCCACAGGGCGTGCTGCTCGCCGCATGGCAGAGGTTTGCCAGTTTAAAGCGAGTACCATTCATCGCTTGCTGGAAATAGATCCTAAATCGGGGCTCTTTTCCAGAAACGAAATGAATCCACTGGCCGCAGACTGCGTTATAATAGACGAAAGCTCTATGATAGACAACGAGCTTGCCGCAGATTTAATGCGAGCTTTGAATCCTGGAACGCAATTGATTTTAATCGGCGATGCAGACCAGTTGCCAAGCGTTGGCCCGGGCAATGTGCTCAGGGAAATACTCTCTTGCCCGGAAGTTCATTCCATACGTCTTTCTAAAATATACAGGCACAACGATGCGAGCGATATTGCAGAAAATGCTCATCGCATTTTGGCAGGTCATTTGCCCAATATAAAAAACGGTTCGCACTTTCATTATTTGTCTTATCAAAATTCCGAGGAAGCGCTTTCCATTTTAAGCGAGCTCTCAAAAAGCAACGAGCTCCAGGTTTTAACGCCAATGCACAAAGGAACTTTGGGAACCATAAATCTGAATGCTTTTTTGCAAAAAATTATGAACTTCAACGCTTATGGTTTTGAATACAGGGGTTCGCGTTGGCAAATTGGCGATCCTGTTATGCAGTTGAAAAACAACTACGATAAAGATATTTTCAACGGCGATTTGGGACGAATAACAAAAGTCATGCCCACTGCAAAGAAAATAGAGGCCGATTTTGACGGCAGAGCAATCACCGTGGAAGGCGACGAATTTGAGCACTTAACCCTCGCTTATGCCTGCACGGTGCACAAGAGCCAGGGCAGCGAATACAAAGCCGTAGCGGTTATGCTGGATTTTTCGCATTCCATTATGCTGCAAAGAAATTTGCTATACACCGCTGTCACAAGGGCAAAGGAAAATATATGGGTTTTGGCAAGCCAAGGCTCTTTGGAAACCGCTGTTCGCAACAACAGGGAAAGACTAAGATGGACAGCGCTTAGGGAGTTTATATGAGCAATCTCTGGTTCCCATACGCACAGATGAAAACAATGCCGCCGCCTTTGAAGGTTGTTGCGGCAAAAGGCGTTAAGCTTTGTTTGCAAGACGGGCGTGAATTGATAGATGCTATTTCAAGTTGGTGGTGCGTTATTCACGGCTATAATCATCCGAAAATAAATGCAGCGCTCAAAGAGCAGATGGAGAAATTTTCCCACGTTATGCTCGGAGGATTGACACACGACCCTGCGGAAAAGTTGGCAGAGGAATTAGTTAGAATCACGGGTCTAAGCCATGTTTTTTTTGCGGACTCCGGCTCGGTTGGCGTGGAAGTCGCTATGAAAATGGCGGTGCAGTTTTGGAAAAACCAGGATGTTGATGGCAAGCATAAGTTTGCCTGTTTGCTTAGAGGCTATCACGGGGATACAAGCGGAGCGATGTCGCTGGGAGACCCGGAAGAAGGTATGCACCATTTGTTCAAAGGCTATTTGCCAAAGCAGTTTTTTATAGAACCGGATTTGCGAGAAATGGAGAATCTGTTTAAGGAGCATGGCAAAGAAATTGCCGCTTTTGTTTGCGAACCGCTTTTGCAGGGAGCAGGAGGTTTTTATTTTTATTCGCCAGAATTTTTGAGAGGAGCAAGGGAGCTTTGCGACAAATACAATGTTTTGCTGATTGCAGATGAGGTTGCAACGGGGTTTGGTCGTACGGGAACTATGTTTGCTTGCGAGCAGGCTGGCATTGTTCCTGATATTATGGTTTTGGGCAAGGGTTTGACTGCGGGTTATTTGGGGCTCAGCGCAACGCTTGCCTCAGATAAGATTTACAATTCATTTTTCAAAGAAGCGTTTATGCATGGTCCAACTTTTATGGGCAATGCTTTGGCTTGCTCTGTGGCCCTCGCTTCGCTGGAAATTTTTGAGCGTGAAAATTATTTGCAAAAAATCTCTCGCATTAATGAGATTTTGAAAGAGGAGCTTTTGGGGTTTGAGGCTAAAGGCGTTAAGGAAACACGAGTGCTTGGGGCGTGCGGGGTTATTGAGACCGAGACTGAGGATGCTCATAAGGGAATTCAGGATTTTGCAGCGGCTCGGGGCGTGTGGCTGCGCCCGTTTTTGCGTGTTGTTTACACAATGCCGCCTTATGTGATTTCCGAAGACGAGCTTAGGAAAGTTTGCAGTGTTATGAAGGAGTTTTTTAAGCGTTAAATTTCCAATGAATATGCAATTCTCTATTCTGCAATTTATGATTTTTGCTCTGTAAAATATTTTCAAAAAATCTAAGCAAAAATTTATTTTCCTTTGTTATGCCCAAAACCGCATTCCTGTAATTTGCACGCACAAAAGCATTTCTGAAAAACTTAGCATTGTTTTCAAAATACGAATTGTCAATATTATATCCTAAATTTCTCAAATACTGAATTGCAAAAACAGCGATAGTTCTGGTATTGCCTTCCAAAAAAGGATGAGTTTGCCATATTCTAGATATAAAATCCGCAATATGACTTATTTCTATATCTTTTACCAGTTCCTCTTTGTTTAAGCTCAATGCTATTTCGTCTTCTATATTTTCAAAATGCGCATACTGAACTGTATCGTTATCCAATACCCATTCCGGTTTTATTATATCTACTTTACGATATTTACCAGGATCGCAGTTCGTAAAATCCTTGAACAGAATTTTATGGATATTTTTCAGTGTATTTTCGTTCAGGGAAAAAGATTTATTGCTCAAAATTTTTACTATTCTGGCAGAAACAATATCAGCTTCATTTTGCCTGTTTTTTGTATCAGAATTATTTTCTTTTTGTCTGTAATATTCTTCAATGGTATTTTCAACCTGATAAATACTCATTTTGTCTGCGATATGTTCTTCCGACAATTTCACAACATAATCGGAAGGCTTTAAATTGTCAACAGCTTGCAAACCGAAAGCTGCAAGCCAGTTTTGCTTTCTATCGCTTGGACTAGCAGTTTCCGCATTTTCGTAGGTTATCTCCATGCGAAAAATATAGAAAACATCTGAACCACGATTTTCCTGATTAAAAGATTAACATGATTGTTAAGCACAGTGCCGAGATGTCAAGAAAATCCTTGAATCAAGTGAATCATGGTTCAGACTCCCAATTTATCCAGCAAGCCTAGCCCTTCCGGCTCTATTTTTGAGAAAGCAAACCATCTTTTGCCTAAATCTTTTAAGCTTGCACCTATATGATAAACTTCTTTCTTGTCTATTATCAAAAATCTGTCGTGGCTCAGGGCAAAGTTTTTTGCCTCTATCGTATTAGGATACTGCTGCTCAAACTTCGCTACATCCAGGCTCAGTTGCTTTGATATATTTTTTGTCAGCAAAGTAACTTTTACATTTTTAGACTTTTTGCCAAACATTGTCAGTACGGAGTCATCTATGTAGTTGTCAATTAGGATTATGGACTGTTTCGCTGATTTTATGATGTTATTCACAAGAACATAGGCATCGAATATTTGACCGTCAAAGAACACTCCGCATTTTGGGATGGAGTCTTTGTTTTCCCATGCTTTGAAAAGCGTGTCCACTTTTTTGTCGGTTTCTATTTGTTTTTGCTCAACGGTTTCTAAACGCTGGATGAAACCTGTGTTTGTTGACAGGATTTTTCGCATGGCTACGAAGGCTCTCATTATTTTGACACTAATTTCCACTGCAATATTGCTTCGCAGCATAGCAGAAAGCATTGAAACGCCTTGTTCTGTAAAAGTGTAAGGCATTTTTCTTACACCTCCATGCAAACTTGAAGTCACAATTTGTGACTTCAAGTTTAGATTCTTAAATTCATCTCCTGTAAGCTGAAAATAAAAATCAGGCGGAAACCTATTTGCATTCCTCTTAACCGCTTGATTAAGAGCTTTGACAGGAACTTGATACAACTCCGCTAAATCCCTATCCAACATAACCTGCAACCCACGAATTGTGAATATCCGAGACTCAATCTTGCTTATTTGACCCATAGCTCAACCTCCAAATAAATTTGCTGGCGAATATAGAAAGGTTTTATGCTTTTGTCAAGGGGTACCCTTCATTTTGCAAACAAGTGTTTACATTTTTGGCAAAAAAAATCCTATGAGCTCCGTCTAATTTGAATTCGGCAAAGGATTTTCGTATGCCAATCTACGCAATTTTTGGCAATTTTACTTAGTTTTTCCTGAAGAACAGATTTGCTACGCACTGCGTAGCAAGTTGACATGGACACAATGCCGCCTTATGTGATTTCCGAAGACGATAAAATGAACAATGCTAAAATTGTAAAACTTCTCATATAACCTTTTAGAAAGTGTAATTTGCACCAATTTGACCTTGCATTAAAGTTGGAGTTTCACCTCCTATATTCAAGGTAGCATTATCTTGCACATCTAATACAATCCCAAAATATACACCTTCTTCTAAAAATACTAGAAATCTAATAAATGTTTCTAGAAAAAGGGTAAATTGGAAATTTACTTTTTTCTACCTCAGTTAAAACTCTTCCATTTTTTCTTTGGTATTACGCAAAATCTCTTTTTCCCATCTTTTTATACTTGCTATGACTGCCGGATTTTTTACAAAATCCTCTATTTTTAGCGGAGGCGTAGTAAAAGATTTCGGGTCAAGAGAAATCTCAAAAAACAAATCCTCTTCTTCAAGTTCTTCGGTATATCCAGGGAATCCAAACTGCGTCATATCGTAATCTGCAGGCAAATCGCAAGAAGCCTTGCCTTTTTCCTTCACTTGCCAACCAACCAATTTGCCATTTTTCAAAATTTTATGGATATAAATATCAATAAACATCTCATCATCATCGGTAATAGCTATATAATATGCTTTGGAATTCTTTTTAACCTTCTCCCATTCTTTGGCAATCTTCTTAAAACTGCCCGTTTCAAGATACACAGGATTGCCATATTTCGTCATATCATAACTTACAGGCAAATTAGCAAGGATTTTATCGTCTCCCCTCACTCGCCACCCAATCAATTTGCCTTTCTCTAAAATTTTATTGATGTAAATATACTCTCCATCTTCCTGCTCAACGCCAACGCAATATGTATCGGCGTCATTCTTCACAGCTTCCCATTCATCAACAAGCGTTTTCTTAGGCATATTACCTCCTCTGGTTTAACTTTTCGTAAGTTAGAAAAAAACTAGCCACAAAGGTAAATTCAGGATTTACCTTAGCGCATAAGCACAAGTTTTTTGCTTTTTCTATTATACATTTTTGCCATCTGATTAATATGATAATTGGTCCTGGGTTTAGGTTCTCCTTTTTGCTTTGCATTTCTGTAATCTTTTATGAAAGGCTTTTCATTTTTGCTTTTTAACAACTCATTTACATCTAAAATCTCTGTCTTTTTATTAGTAAAACAGAATTTTAAAATCAAATCTCTTTTAACGCAATCCCCAAAAGAATAACCTGCAAACTTGAGCAAAGACTCTGCTTCTTCCAATGAAGATTCAAGCGCAAAAGCAAATTGGAGTACAGTGTCTTTTGAAGGAATGCAGCCATGAAATACGCTATGAAACACCTGTTTTGAAACATAAGCCTTTTTATAAATATCAGAAAATTTATGGCTTATGCCTTTTTTCTTGTCAAAAATATGCAAAGCGTCCATCAATATTCTGGAAAATATTTCTTTGTTCTTCAAAAAAGCCTCAAGCGCAATTTTCTCCGGGTCATAGCTTTCCGAACCGGAATAGCCACCGAGCGTAGGGACATCATCGTCGTCGCATACAGGTTCTGCCAACCATGGACCATCATATTTTTTCAAATATTCGTCCAATTTCTTCAAAACATCCTTTGAAACCATTGCTAAATCCTCATTTTTATGGAGGAAATATAGAAAAAGGCTTGAGCCAACCCCAGACACCCCGAGGACGTGACCCAAGCCTTATTAATGAATATAGTAAATAAGCTTGATTTCCATAATTTGTTTAATTCCTCAAATCAAAGGCATGGCTTCTTTCAACTGGTACGTTATACCCATTTTTGTCCAAATACTCTTTAACCAACTTTACTTGATCTTCGGTGCATTCAGGTCCAAGCATTATGGAAGCAATTAGAGTGTTGTCTAAGTATTCGTAGCAATATTTTTTTATGCTATTGCCTTCAAATTTTATTTCCGTATCTAAAGGCTTATCTCTAATAATTCGCATTTCTTTTTCATGTTCCCAAGATTTTTGCTTTCGCTAGCGGCGGGCTTCGCCATCAGTCCTGTACGCAACGGACGGAAAGCAAGGTAGCCTTACTGCCGTAGAACCTGCTGGCGTACTCGTTGCCGTCGCCCATGTGCCAGATGTAGGCGCTGACGCTATCGTACTCGACCTGAACTGTCTTTGAAAAAAAGTATTCTAAGTTAAGCGACAATAACCCGTAGAGGAGTATAAATATGGTCGCACCTAATGATCGTCGCATATATACTAAAGAATTCAAGCTTGATGCCTTGAATTTAT